>FPHF01000045.1_pt1 | contig 50875 bp, 51 predicted proteins | sample 1057241 | NCBI WGS metagenome assembly FPHF01 (sample SAMEA4473298, study PRJEB15554) | hydrothermal vent metagenome | biome: marine basaltic hydrothermal vent biome; feature: marine hydrothermal vent; material: water | place: Pacific Ocean | collected 2011-06-14/2011-07-23 | depth 1709 m | reverse complement strand
GCTGATTTTACAAGTTGCATGTCTGCATCTGGTATAGAGGGAGCATAGGGGTGCAGTACATGCTGTGTATCAAAGTCTATCATGAAGTTCTCCATCCGTTAAATATACTTAACATCTCTGCGTTTAACAGTTTCATATAAGTAGTTTTTTCTTCTTGCCCTAGTTTAGTGTTTGGCGAGAAGTATTCGTCTGTTTTCATATCAGTTCGAAGCAATTTCAACTGCCAGATATTATCATTTTGTAAAATCAAGTCTTTAGTTTTGTAACTCTTTAAGATGTCTATGTTTATATACTCTTGTATAGAGTTTACAGTATGGTCCATATAGATATGTAAACCCTCTTTATTGCGAGTAAATCCACGAACATTATAGTCTATGGTTACTATGTCAGTATCAAAGAAGTCGAAGATTGTATTGAGTGAGCTAAGGGGTGTTATTTCCCCACAAGTTGAGAGTTCTATATCTACACGAAAAGAGAGGATTCCGTTTTCATTATCAAAATCAGGGTAAGTGTGTGCTGTTATGTGACTCTTATCGAGATGCATATCCACACCCGAGCCTTTTATATCTCCCAGTAGTATCATCGAACTAGCACCATACGGTTCATAGTCTTGTTTTGAAACATGTAAAACTTCTGCTTCTATGATATGCACTATCTTTTGTAAAAGTTCAGATATTTTATCTGCACAGTAGCGGGAGTTTATATACTCTATGTATGAGAGTTTCTCTAACTCACTTGGTGCTATTACAAAGTCATAAAAACTAAAACTAAGTGCTTTTTTAAGATTGTTAAAACCCGATAGTTGCATAATTATCCTCTGTGTTTATTAGTAGAATTATACATTTTCTTTGCTTTGAGCATTATGGAGTAGAACCATATATCTCTTTCATATCTGGTTTTTCCGTTGCATAGTAATGTACCCAGATATAGAGATGGTTAAAAAGTGCAACAACAAGGGCAACTTTAGAGAAAAGAAGTAGTGCCGGAATATACAAAATCAAAAGACCAAAAACATACATGCCATTGTTAGTAAAACGGAATATACCCTGCTTCACATAGGGGACATTATAGTTCTTGTCAAAATGGTCTATTCCATATGCTCTCCCAAATGTAAAGTACCTTTTCACACTATAAAAAAGATAAGCGACTATGGGCATTATAAAAGCCACAAGGAAGTACACCCAAAAAGGCTCTACTTTTAAAGTACCACGGTTTGCATACGCTAAAAAGATGATAAAAATTAAACGCGAACCAAAGAGAGCAGAAAATCCGAGTCTGTAAATTAAAAAAGATTTTTTCCAGCCAAACCTAGAACTAAAGTAATTTTTATAAAGTTCTAAACGCCAAACTATCGCCACATAAAGTTGATGGGCTAGTGGGAAAAAAAGAGCTAAAGCCAACCAATAAAGTGTGTTTATCCCATAGAGTGAACCCACACTAAAAAACTCTACATATTTAGCTAAAAAGATAAACACAGTGATGCTAATCACTAATGCACAAAAATGCCAAAACTGATACTCAAATATTTTACTCAATCTTGCACTCCGTATATTGTTGCTCGTGCTAGTAAAAGATATGAATAAGAACTCATAGTTAAACTCTCAGCCATTTTTTCATTTAAAGAAAAAACTTTTTTCTTTGAGTTTATTATTTCTAATGCTTCTTTACATCTTTTATAAAACCATCTTTATCTCTGTAACAAGGGTAAACACCACCACTCACAGCAAATCCAGCACTTTTAAAAGTTGCTATAAAATTTCCGAGAACACTAGCAGGTGCAGATAAATCAAAAATAGACTCATCGCATTCTCTTCTTAAACTGAGTTGTCTAAGCATATCTTCAAGCCCAAAACGCACTAACAGAATTTTATGTTTGTTAGTCATAATTATCTTTTTAAGTGCATATAATTTTTGATGGTTAAAAAGCTCTTCACCCTCTATACTAGGCATTATTACATGATTTGTAGAGCTGAGTAAGCTCAAATAAGTCTCTGCATTATTAAGAGAAAATTTTGCTAACACAAATCCAGTAATATTATCTATATGACTGAGTTGTAAAAGTTCGGATAGGTGTTGTGCATTTTTAGCTCTTATAAAAGTGAGTAGTGAATTTGTTGTGATGTTTGTTAAAATACTATTTATATTTTGCATTGCAGACTCAAAGTGACTCTCCTCCAAACCGTCTTCAAAGTCTATAACTAAACTTTTAAGATGGGGGTACTTATTTTGGCATACTATCTCTTCTAATCTTTTATGTGAAGCAGGTATAAATAGTGTCGCACCAAGTTGCATATAATTCATAATATTTACCTTTTATCCACGCGAAACCATCCAGCGATAGAGTGGCGTTTTTTCTCTGTTTTTAAGACTTCATGGGGAAACTTATCACTTAAAAAAACAAGCATAGTATTTCCTTTTGGTAAAACTCTTTGTATCTCTCTGTTATTTTCATCATACAAGATAAGTTCTCCAGCATCACTCTCATTCCACTCTTCATTTAGATATAAAAGTGTAGTCACTTTACGGTTACTACTACCTTTAAAAGCGTCTAAATGTTTCTCATAAAAAGCACCCTTCTCATATATAGAAAAATGTGATTCGTAGTAAGTGAGTCCAAGATATAAAGAACGGTTTAAGTACTCCCTAAGTCCCTCAGTAAAGCTAAGGTACTCACTCAAAATCCCATTATCTTCATCTATCCACTGTGTTTTATCACTGCGCCGAGTTTTATCTATATGACTCTTTTGAGCATTTGATATTCTAGCTCTTTTATACTTACTTTCATCTTTTGAACATTTATATAGCTTATCTATAAGATCTGTGTTAAAAGTATGCTCTAAAATTATATAACCAGTATTTACAAGTGCATCTGTAATGCGAGAGTAGTGTCCTTCATTCATACTCATATTTTATCATAATCTCATCTTCAATATTTACACCTATTTCACTAGCAATTTAATAGAAAATTTACTCTTTTTTATATATAATCAAATATTAATTTATATTATATGAGGTGAAAGAATGAGTATATTTGGTAAATCAAAGAAATACCAACAAGAGATAGAAAACCTCCATGATACTAACAATGCGTTAGAAATGGAATGTGCAAGTCTTAGAGAAGAGCTTGCAGAAAAAGAGTCTCTACTTTTAGCACACAAAACAGAGACAGATGCTAGTAGTGAAAATACAGAAGCAATAATTCAAATGCTTTTAAAGTCATACAAGAGTGGTGTAACTTTTGTTCAAGGAATAATGGAATCAAATCTAGAATTGCTCAATACAGCCAATGCCTTAAATGCAAAGTCTTCGGCTAGAATAGATACTGTGCAATCAAGTGGAGAGGCTATTAGTAACTCCATAGATACTATTAGTGAAGAGGCTGTGCATCTTGATAATGGTGCAAATGGACTTAATGATAGTGTATCTTCTATAAGTGATATTATCAACCTTATCAAAGATATCTCAGACCAAACAAACCTACTTGCATTAAACGCGGCTATTGAAGCCGCGCGGGCTGGTGAACATGGTCGTGGTTTTGCTGTTGTTGCAGATGAAGTAAGAAAACTTGCTGAACGTACACAAAAAGCTACCAATGAAGTAGAAATAAGTATCGGTCAACTCAAACAAAACACTTCAGATATTCAAGAAATTGTACAAAAGTTTAGAACTAACACTGAAAATATTTCAGAAAATTTAACAAACTTTTTTGAAGAACTCAATTTTATTATTGAAAATACAAAAGAAAATACAAATACTACATCAAATATTTCTAATGAAATTGGTATTGGTAATGGAAAACTAGAGCATATCCTTTTTAAGCTCTTAGCATATGATACTTTCCTCAATAATTCGAATCAGGAACTTGGAGATGAACATAGTTGTCAATTTGGACAATGGTTTAGTAAAAACCAAGTACTTATAAAAGATGATACAGCGACTATAAACTCTTTAGGTAAACATCATACTATTGTACATCAAAAAATAAAAGAAGCAGTAGACTTATGGCAAAGTGAGGATTTTGTAAAAGCGATTGAAACGATGAAAGAGGTTGAACATTCTAGTGAAACAGCTTTTGAAAAACTGTATACAAGTTTTGTAAATCATAGAAAATGATTTACAAAACTAAAGTATAAAATTAGATAGGTAAAACTTTGATCTTGTCAGAAAGCTTCTCTTGAAGAGTTGACTCGATTGCATAAAGTGTACCTGTTGAGCTTGACTCACAAGAACCACATGCACCAAGGTATCTGATATAAATATCAATACTTCTATCATTCTTCTTAATGTCGATAATTTCAACATCACCACCATCCATAACTAGGAACTGACGTACACTTTCATCAATTACAGCATCAACAGCTTTGATCTGTTGTACTAAAGTCATCTCTTCAAAGTTACCACCACCAGCAGCCATAGCATCAGCAGCAGATTTCATTCTCTCTACATCCATCTCTTTACGAGTATCAGTTAAAATGTCTTCTAAGTACCACTCACGAGCTTCATGACCACCAGGCTTGATACAAGACTTACAAAAACCACCAGCTTTAGTGTAGTCTGTAATCTCTGCAACAGTTGAAAGATTGTTTAACTTGATAACTTCTTGAAGAGTACCAAGTGAAACACGAGCACATTCACATACGATGATTTCTTCTTCAAAACTTTCAGCATCAACACCCATGTAAAGTCCAGCAGCTTTTTTGATAACATCATAAGCCATTACTGAACAGTGCATTTTTTGAGGTGGAACTGCAGGAGTTTCAGGATCATCACGAAGAGCAAGCTCAACGTCAATGTTTGTAATTTTTACAGCTTCTTGAACTGTTTTACCAATACAAAGTTCAGTCATAACATCTGAAGATGCAATAGCTGTACCACAACCAAAAGATTTAAACTTAGAATTTACAATCTCATCATTTTTAGGATCGATTTCCCAGTAAAGACGAACTGCATCTCCACAAGATTCTGCACCAAAATCAGCAACAATAAGTTTGTTACCACGTGCTTCAGCCTCAGCGTCAAAGATTTCTCCTTGGTGTTGAGGGTTATTCATTAATGTTGTTACTTTGTTAGAATATGCGTCCCATAAAGATTCGCCTAATACGTCTGCTTTTGCCATAATATTTTCCTTTTTTTAATTTCTAATTTTTATTTATTAAATGTTCTATCTAGTGATGGTGAAGTTCACATTCTTGAACTTCTCCACCCTTGGTTGGTGCTTGTTTAGCAAATGATGATGAAATCATACGTAGACGTGCAACTGCTTCTTTGAAGTGATTGATTGTATATTCAATCTCTTCGTCTGTTGTAAATCTAGAAAGACTTAAACGAATACCTGTGTGAGCAAGCTCATTATCAGCACCGATTGCAAGCATAACTGTGTTAGCTTCTAGGTCTGCTGATGCACAAGCTGAACCAGTTGATGCGCCAATTTGACCATTGTTTAGGTCCCAAAGCATACCTTCACCTTCAACACCCTTAATAGAGATAAGGATAGTGTTTGGTGTACGGTTATTACGGTCACCAACAACAAAAGTGTCATGAAGTTCAGAGATAGCATCTTCTAAACGGTCACGCTTAGCTCTAATTTTTGACATTGTAGCTTGAATATTTTTAGTTGCAAGCTCCATAGCTTCACCCATTCCAACGATAAATGGAACATTTAAAGTACCAGAACGACGGCCACCCATATGCTCTCCACCATGTAACATAGGAGAAAGTGCTTGTGAGTTCTTAATATAAAGAGCTCCTACACCTTTTGGTCCGTGAAACTTGTGTGCAGAAAATGAGATAAAATCAACGTGGATTGCTTGTAGGTCAACTGGAATCTTACCAACAGCCTGAACAGCATCTGAGTGAAAAAGAACACCTTTTTCTTTACAAATCTTACCGATTTCTTCGATAGGGTTTATCATACCAGTTTCGTTTGAAGCCCACATGATAGAAACAAGTGCTGTTTTATCAGTAATGAAACTCTTAACAGTATGTACTTCAACAACACCCTGCTCATTTACAGGAAGGTAAGTAACTTTAACACCCTGATCTTCTAAAAATTTACAAGTAGAAAGAATAGAAGGATGCTCTACTTCTGTTGTAACGATATGGTTCTTATCACCATTAAGGATATGATCAACCCATACAGACTGAAGTACCCAGTTGTTAGACTCAGTAGCACATGATGTAAAAATAACATCATCAGCATCAGCTGCATTGATAGCAGTATAAACTTGGTCAATCGCCTTAGTTATAGCTGGATGTGGTGCTGTACCGTACTTATGAAGTGAGTTAGGGTTACCATAAACTTCACTGTAAAATGGTTCCATGGCTTTTACTACTAATGGATCACACATTGTAGTAGCATTATTATCTAAATAAACTTTCATCTTTACCTCTTTATATTAAGAATGATTATCACTCTTTTTAAATAAGACAATTTTTGTCCTCTTTCGTTTTGACATGATAATAGCTTTGTGATTATGATTCGCTTAAGACAAACTGATAGTTGGTTTGCTTTAAGAATTAAAACAGAAGTCCAAAGATGATACAATTACATTTCTATTATAAAAGGAATGTACAAATATGTGTAACTTTAACAAACAAACAGACGATACAAAAGCTCTTATCCACCTTTTTATGACTAAAGCAGCTGATAATGTTGGTGGTGCTAACTTTCTTTTAGAGCTTATAGAAGCAATGAAAGCTAAAAAACCATATGCATTAAGTGAGAAAAACTCTCAGGTAGCTTCTAACCATACTATCATTAAATGGAATAAGGTTGTTTTTAAAGATAAGGCTGATCTTATTCAAGTTATACTTGATGACCACCGTAGTTCTGAAAACCCTGACTTTAATATCTTAAGTGAGCCAAATGCTAAAAAAAGAAAAAATATTCTTAATATGGTAAGAACTCTTACTCCTTTAGAGTTTACAGTAGAACCTCAAAATCCAAATGATGGTGCTGGTTTTAACTTTAAAGTATTTGAAGCAAGTTCTGATGATGATGTTGTTAAACTCAACCCTATCTTCCTTACAATGTTTTTCTGCTCAACTGAGTTTACAAAAAAAGCTTTAAAGCATAAAATAGACTAAAGAAAGATCTATTCTTTTTTGTTACTATTAATTGACCTTAATTTAAGTGAACCTAGTCTATACTTCCCCTCTTAAATATAAGGTTCTCAATGACAAATAAAACACTAAAAAATCAACATAATAATATATATCAGATACTAGAAATACTCAAAAAGTATAAAGTAACTCCTTTTTTAAATGACCATGATTCATTACTTTCTCAAAAAGAAAAACAAGAAGAAGTAGTAAAACAACATACAAGAGAACTCATAAAAAGATATGAGAGAGAGGCTGATAACAATCTTCCATCAAGGTCAGCGATGGAAGATAGACAGAGACCTCATGAGATGGAAATACAAAACCTTAAAATAGGTGAAAAGCGAGTCGAACAAAACCAAAATAAATGGGGTAGCAACAATCCTTACTATCAAAGAATACAGATTCAAAAAGAAGAGATACGTAGAATTAAAGCAGCATATGAAGATGCCATTAGTAGTATACAAAGACAGTTACGTGAAAATATCAGTGATGCAGATAGTGCTGAATCATCTGAACTTAGAGATATAGACGATGCATATAAAGCATCTTTTACAAAACTTCTAGAGTTACATCACGATGAGATAAGTACAACATTTTACACGCAAGTCGTGTATGCGAATGAAAAAGAAGACATAGTTGAAAAATACTCCTATCTAGCAGAGTTTATTCATGAAATAGACTTTTTTGCTTTTGTAGGTATCTCATCAATAGAAGAAATAACAAAAATATTAAATGAACTTATTCAAATAGATGAACTCAAAGAAATTGTAGCTACATATCAAAAATTATATGATGAGAACCAAACTAAATGCGATACATTTCAAAAAACAGATGCTTTACTTGATAAAACTACTTTAGCTTCCATCAAGAGCATAACACCTATTTTTAAAACTAACGAGCCTTACTTAGGTTTACAATTAAAAGAGCCTAGTAAAGAAGATGTAAAAGAAAATATTTCTGTGTATTCTAAATTTGTTAGTAAAAATGCAAAACTAATTCCTGCAACTGTAAAATCTATTGAAGATTTAGACACACTGGTAGAATCATCTGACTCTAAACAATTAAATCTAATGCACACTATATATACAGAGATACAAGATGTATGTGATAGTGCAAAAAACAATGCTATTTACAATAGTTTTAAAGCCAAAAAAAGAAGTGCAGCATTTAAAGACCTCATAAATTCTTATTTTGATGATGCTAATTTTAAAACGCTAGATGAGTGTTTAAAAAATTGTTATTTTTATAAAGAAGTAAGTAAGTACAAACATATATCTAGATATGCTTTCGCTAGAGCAACTAGAACTCAATACTTTACTTTTATTCAAGAGGCAAAAATAGTAGACATGGATGCTTTAAAAAAGATGGTACGAGTTCAAAAAACGAAAAACTTTTTTAAATACTTAGCGATTGCAGCTTCTGTAGTGCTTGTTTTAGGACTGGGTTTTACTTATTTTGAGCAAGATATTTATGATACCTATAATGTATATAAACAAGAGAAAAGATATGCTGAAGCTGCTGAGATGCAACCTTTCTATACGTTAACAGATGAAATCAAGTCACAGTATAAAAACAAAATGCCTTATGATATTTATGATAAGTTTTTTACTAAGAACATAAGACCTCTTCAGGCATTAGCACTCAGTATAAACATGCCTCAGTCCATGCAAAAGAATATTATTAAAGACTTAGAACATGAAATGGACACTGCACTTAATTCTCAAAAAGTATGTACTGACAAAGATATTTTCAATAAAGCATTTACCTACGGATCCTCTGTAGATAACGATTCACTCGCAAATACATGTATCACTTACTTTAATGAATTGAAATCTGATAGACTAGATTCCTTAAGTGATAGTATAAAAAATACCCCGCTATGGGACTCTCTTCTAACTACTGCTAGGTTCCAAGAGATTCTTGATATCAATATCAAAAAGAAAAGTAAATATAATATACCTTCCATGTCAATAGATGTTTTAAGACTAGAAGCAAGGTCCCAATTAATTAAAAATAATATACATACTCCAAACAAAGAGTATGAAAAAAGTGTTAGTAATTATATTGATAGTATAAAGAAATGGGATAGGAGGGCTAAAAAAGATCCTAATTGGAGAGCTACTATGGATAAACATTATACTAAAGTACTTATGGATGCGAAAAAAGTATTTGATAGATATTGGGATGCTAAAAAAGATCCTAGTTGGAGAGCAACTATGGATAAATATCTTGCTGAAGTAGTTATGGGTGTGAGTAAAGCATTTGATACATTCAAATAAATATTAAATTTTCAAAATTACAGAGAGTATAAAAACTTTCTGTCAAAACTTCAAGCCTAGTATAGATTAAACCTCTTATGATATAATCACGATATTAATTATATATAAAGAGGTTCATGCATTATGGCTCAAACAATAACTGAAAAAATATTCTCACAACATCTTGGCCGCGCGGTTCATGCTGGTGAAATAATCCGCTGCGACATTGATATGGTTATCGGTAACGATATTACTACTCCTATTTCTATCTCTGCATTTAATCTCAGTGGTGCTAAGAAACTTGCAAATCCAGATGGTTTTTCTATAGTTCTTGATCACTTTATTCCTGCTAAAGATATTGCTTCAGCAAATCAAGCAAAAATCTCTCGTGTGTTCGCAAAAGAGCATAAACTTAAAAACTTTTTTGATGAAAAAGATATGGGAATTGAGCATGCATTACTTCCTGAAAAAGGTCTTATTGTTCCTGGTGATGTAATCATCGGTGCTGATTCACATACTTGTACACACGGTGCTCTTGGAGCATTTTCAACTGGTATGGGTTCAACTGACCTTGCGTTTGCAATGATAACTGGTGGCAACTGGTTTAAAGTTCCTGAGTCTATCAAGGTAGTCCTGAGTGGTGCACCTAAAGAGCACACAACAGGTAAAGATATCATCTTAGAAATCATCCGTTTACTTGGTGTAGATGGTGCTTTGTATCAAACATTAGAGTTTACAGGAACTACAATTCCTCACTTAAATATGGATGATAGATTCTCTATGTGTAACATGGCTATTGAAGCTGGTGCAAAATCTGGAATCATCGCTTATGATGATGTAACAAAAGAATTTTTATCTGATAAAAACCTTGCACGTGAGCCTCGTATTCATTACTCAGATGATGATGCTGTTTATTGTAAAGTTTTAGAGATAGATGTTGCAAACCTTGAACCAGTTATTGCTTACCCTTTCTTACCATCAAATGGGCACCCTGTTTCTCAAGCAGTTGCTGACCATATCAAAATAGACCAGGCATTTATCGGCTCATGTACAAATGGGCGTTTAGGCGACCTTAAAATTGCATCTGAAATTCTTAAGGGCAAAAAAGTTCACGAAGATGTTCGTCTTATCGTAACTCCAGCCACACAAAGAATCCTAAAAGAAGCATACAGACTTGGATATATGGATATCATCATCGATGCCGGTGGTGTTGTTTCTAATCCTACTTGTGGTGCTTGTCTTGGTGGATATATGGGAATACTTGGTGATGATGAAAAAGCAATTAGTACTACTAACCGTAACTTTGTTGGCCGTATGGGAAGTCGTTCTTCTGAAGTTTACCTTGCTAATTCTGCTGTTGCTGCTATTTCTGCAATTACTGGTTATATTACAGACCCTCGATAGTCACTCCACGAAAAGCTCACTAAAAACTCACAAGTGAGCGATATACTTCCATTTATATATTAAAATAAAGGAAACAAGATGAAAAACCTTCTTCTTGTCTCAGCACTTATCGCTGGGACACTTGCATTTGCAGAAAAAAAAACCTACGAAATCTCTCCTATGGTTGGATATAACCTCCACGAAACTAGTCTAGGATTTAAAGACGATGATTACCTACTTGGTGGATTAGAATTTCAAATAAATGATGTTGACTCAGTCATCAAACCTGAATTTTCAGTTCTTTTTTCAAAAGGTCTTGATTATACTTCAGGACAAGATACAAAAATCCTTCGTGGTGCTTTTAATGGTGTGTATTCACTTGAAGAAATGGGTTCATTCGCTCCTTTTATTAAAGCTGGTCTAGGTATAGAATATGTAAGTAATGAAAATGTACAAAATCAAAGCGGTATTTTTGTAGATGTAGGTACAGGAGCAAAAGTAAACTTTACTGAGAGTCTTGCTTTAAAACTTGAAGTTATGTATCTTGGAAAAGTTGCACAGCATAATGAAGGTATTTTAGATCATAACATCATCGCACTTGTTGGTCTTACTTACTCATTTGGAGAAAGTACACAAAAAAGTGTAACTCCCGTGCCAGAAAAAGCTGAACCAGTAGCTGAACCAGTAGCTGAGCCTGTTGTAGCACAAGTTGTTGTAGCAGCTGTAGTTGAAGCGGATGATGATAATGATGGTATTTTAAACTCTAAAGACAAGTGTTTGGGAACTATCGCTGGAGCAAAAGTTGATGACAAAGGCTGTAGTATTGATAAAGATGAAGATGGTGTTTTAAATGTAAATGATATTTGTCCAAATACTATTGTAGGAGAAGAGGTAAATAGTGATGGATGCCCAAGAACTGTTGCTTTAAAAATCAACTTTGAAAACAATTCAGATCAAATTAAAAGTAGTTCAGATACGCAACTTCAAACATATGCAGATTTTTTAATCAAACATACAAACTACAATGTTAAAGTTATCGGCTACACAGATAGTATAGGACATTCTGCTTATAATCAAGCTCTCTCAGAACAAAGAGCAAACGCAGTTGTTACGGCATTAGTAATTAAGGGTGTAAATGAAAACCAACTCTCATCTATAGGTCAAGGTGAAGCAAATCCTATCGCTGATAATGGGACTGCTAAAGGTCGTGCACAAAATAGACGCATCGAAGCAGCACTTACAAGAAACTAATATGCTAAATATTCCATGTGTAATTTTTGCAGGTGGGAAAAGCTCAAGAATGGGAGAAGATAAAACACTTCTTCCTTTTGCAGGTTTTTCAACTCTCACAGAATTTCAATATTCTAGACTCTCAAAAATATTTACAAATGTTTACATCTCATGTAAAGATAAAAATAAATTCTCCTTTGACGCAAACTATATAATAGATAAGAGAGGTCAAAACACTTTTGCACCTACTCTTGCATTTATTTCTATCTTTGAATCTCTCAAAAATGATTCTTTTTTTGCCATTAGTGTTGACTCTCCTTTTATAGATGAAGAGACGATTTTGAAACTTATATCTAATGACTCTAAAGAAGTAGATGCAACTATTGCAAAAACAGAAGGTGGAGTACAACCCCTATGTGGAATTTATCATCGCTCTTTACTACCAGCATTTGAGACAATGCTTAAAGAGGATAGACATAAACTTAACTTCTTACTTAAAAACTCTTTAACAAACTATGTCATATTTAAAGATGACGATACCTTCTTAAATCTAAACCACCAAAAAGAATACGAAAAAGCACTTACATTAATTCCTAGCTAATTATTGCCATCTCTTCGCTATAATAGTAAAAAAGCAAAAGATAAAACCAATGAACTTAACACATTTAGACGAAAACCAAAGACCAAAAATGGTTGATGTAAGTGACAAACAAGAGACTACAAGAGTAGCAGTTGCAAGTGGTATCATAGAGATGAGCCAAGATGCTTACGATGCTATAGTTACTGAAAAAACAAAAAAAGGACCCGTTTTGCAGACTGCAGTTATTGCAGCCATAATGGGTGTTAAAAAAACTAGTGAAATCATTCCTATGTGTCATCCCCTAAACCTTAGTGGGATAAACTGTGATGTAGAAGAACTCGCAGACCTGCCAGGTTTTAAACTTATAGTAACAGCTAAACTCAAAGGCCAAACTGGCGTTGAAATGGAAGCACTCACAGGAACAAGCATAGGTCTACTTACTATATATGATATGGTTAAGGCTATAGATAAAGGTATGATTATACGCCATGTTCAACTTGAGACAAAATCAGGAGGCAAAAGTGGAGACTATAAACGATAGTGAGCAAAAAGTACTTATTGAGTACCCTTGTAACTGGTGTTATAAAGTCATAGCAAGTGAGAAAACTGCACTTGAACAAGCTATCCGAGATGTGATAGATGAAAGAGAACATACGATTACACCTTCAAACAAGTCTAAAACAGGAAAGTACATCAGTATGAACCTAGACCTACTTGTTCACAACGAAGATGATAGAACTTTTATTTTCGAGGCATTAAAAAAGCATCAAAATATTAAAATGGTACTTTAAAAGGAGATATGATGGCACAAAATATAGAAACTAACCTAGAAACTGTTTACAACAAAAGGTTTAAAACTATCGATGAACGAATCCTCTCAGCAATAGAAGAGAGTAAGATAGATTTTGATTCTCTTACTTTAGAAGAAGTGCGTCAAGCACTTTTAGCCGAGAAAGAGGCTATTGAACGCGAGCTTGAAAAAAAATCTGAAGCTCTTCAAAATACTAAATACACTATCTTTAATGTGCTAGAAGACGAAGTTCTAAAATCTGATAATGCACTAGCCAAACTCCATCAAGTCAAACTACAGTCAATTGACCTCTACGATATCCTTAGTGAAATGGTTGAGTCAGCAATTATCACAGCCTTAGAAAAGGATACACATGGTGACATCACTGAGTCAAATACAGAAGTCATCAAAGAGATCAGTTATGAATCTATAAAAGAGGGTTCTCTTAATACTATACGTGTTAGAAAAATACTCTCAACCATTTTAGTAACTGCAATTGATATGGCAGAAGCGACACCAAATAGAGCAGATCAGATTCTAAGTTCTACTCTTCACGGTATGAGAAGTGGACTTATCAAATCAATCGATAGATTTAAAAAGCGTCTTGAGTTTATGCCACTTGAAGCAAAACATATACTTATAGAGGACTACGATACTATTATCGAAGATTTAAATCAAACAGATACTCTTTTCTCTCAAGTAGTTACAACACAAGCACAGAAAAGTTCTAAGGAGATTAAAAACATTCTTACCAAACTCAACCATGAGATGGCATATGATCTTGAAGAACTTATTTTAATCTCTAAAGAGACAGCAGACATAATGAAAAGTAGATTTTCTGTATTTGCAAAAAATGCGATGAGACAAGCAGATATAGCGATGCACTCATCTACTGCACAAGAAGCAAAAAGAATGGGCATGCAAGCATTTGGTGTAGCAAGAGTTGCTCTTGGTAGTGCTATCAAGTCAGCAAAAGACGCAATAGACAAAAAATAAGTTTACAAAAAAAGGACTTCTTATGATGATTCACCCAGCGACAGTACACTTTGCAATGGTTTTACCAGTAGTTGCTTCAGTATTTGGTATAGTTTATCTTATAAATAGACAAGAGCTTTTCTCTAAAATTAGTACAATTCTAATCTTATTCACAGCCCTAGCTATGGCTGGTGTATGGTACACTGGCTCAGTAGCTGGACCTGAGATATACGACTTCCTTAGTGAAGCTGGTCAGAACACACTTGTTCAACATAAAGAGTTAGGCTTGTATCTTGCTATATCTATGGGTTTAGTCGCTCTTTTAAAAATTATTGGCTGTAAGGTGAAAAAGTTCTTTCTTGAAGCTATTGCAATTGTAGCCCTGATAGTTATAACATTAGCCACATTTGTACAAGGAAATATGGGTGGAGAGTTAGTATATAATCATGGAACACCTTTTAAATCGTTTATGATTATGGATACACTACATGAAACTGCTGAAGCTGTAAATGAAGAAGATCAAGATTCTGCTAAAATTGAACTATATAAAGAAGCCTTAGAAGATATCGAACTTATCCATGAAGAAGTTGAAATCTACTATGGCAATCAAGCTGAGCAAGAATAAATATGCTAACTAAAGATGAAACGATACAAGCTTCAATCCTAAAAGCACTAGCACTTTATAAAAAAGATAAGTCAAATGCCAAACCGCTCTTTGAGAGCATGAAAGATATCTCTCTTTGGCTAGCGGAGAAAGTAAAATAATGAACATACTTTGTACACCACTTTATGAACAACAACTCAAAGTTATTTTAGATAAGTTTGTAGAAGAAGATTTTGCTGCAACAAAAAAATTCAAACTCTATTTAGATACTATTTTAATAAATCTTCCTACAAAAGCCAATAAATATAAGAAAGCACAATTATTTGATGATGAAGATATAAAAGAAATCCCTCATGAAGATTTTAATATACTCTTTTTTATAGATAATATAAGTGATAATTATCTAATTCTTGCTATTTTACCAAAAGATTAAACTTCCTAACTGTTTCATTCTGTAACTTCTTAAATATAAAATCTTATAAACAACATAACTATACCTCATTAAACTGGGGTTTTAACTCTAATCCCAAATATATAATTAAGCATAAAATGGCATAATGGTATGGTAAAAAAACTTTGTATAGCTAAATAACAGAGTTAATGTATTGAATTTAAATAATAAATAACAACAACCTACAAAAGGAGAAAATGTGGATAATAAAAAATCTCAAGATCAAAATACGATCGACAGAAGAGACTTTTTCAAAAAAGCAGCTGCCGTATCAGTAACTGCTCTTGCTGGAACATCTCTACTAGCAAATGAATCAGCCGGTGAAGGCGATCCAGCGATCATGCACCATACTAAATGGGGCCAAAAATGGGGTGATCCTGTAAGTGCAAACTTATATGGTATGCCATCAGCTTATGAGCATAATGTAACTAGAAGGAATACTAAACTATTAGCTTCTGGTAACTTTAGAGCATCTATCGCTGTAACACCTATTCATGAATCTCAAGGAATCATCACACCAAATGGTCTTTTCTTTTCTCGTTCTCATGGTGGAACTGCTCATGTAGATCCTAACGAGTATCGTTTAATGATTCACGGTTTAGTTGAGAAGCCTATCGTTCTTACTCTTGCCGAGCTTAAGCGTTACCCAAGTGTAACTCGTACTCACTTCATTGAGTGTCCAGCAAATGGTGGACAAGAATGGAGAGGGCCACAGTTCAACTCTGTACAATTTGCTAAAGGTTTTATGGCTTCTGCTGAGTGGACTGGTGTTTACATCAAGACTATCTTAGAAGACCTAGGTCTTAAGCCAACTGCACAGTGGATGCTTGCTGAAGGTTCTGACAACTCTAAAATGGGTAGAACACTTCCTATTGATAAAGTTCTTGACGATGCAATGATCGTTTGGGGACAAAATGGTGAAGCACTTCGTCCTGAGCAAGGTTACCCAGCTAGACTACTTGTTCCAGGTTGGGAAGGAAACTTATGTGTTAAATGGCTTCGCCGTTTAGAGTTTTCTCAAGAGCCTTGGTACTGTAAAGAAGAGACTTCTAAATATACAGACCTTAAGCCAACTGGTAAAGCAATCCAACATTTCTATGCGAATGAAGTTAACTCAACTGTTACTTCTCCGTCTCCAGAACTTCCATGGACTGATCTTAAAGATGGTGATGTAGTTGAAATCGAAGGCCTTGCATGGTCTGGTATGGGAACTATTACTGCTGTTGATTTATCTTTTGATGGTGGGAAGAACTATATTCAAGCAAACCTCAAAGGTTTAGTACTTTCAAAATCTTGGACTCGCTGGTCTTATATGCATACATATAAAAAAGGTGAAAAACTTTTACTTACTTCACGTGCAATTGATGATGCTGGTTATATTCAGCCAACTATTGATCAAGAGATTGGTGTAATGGGTGTTGAAGCAGTTTATCACAGAAATGCGGTAGAGACTTGGGAAGTAACAGAAGAAGGAAAGGTGAATCATGTTCAAATTAGAAGCGTATAATAAATTACTAGTTTCTGCTTCAGTAGCTGCAGTCGTTGCACTTTCTGTAGTAGGTTGTATGGACGGTGGTGCTACACCATCAGGTTCTAAGACTTCTATTTCACTTGATATAGATGGTGGAGTTTCATACCCAGTTGTAAATAATAAAACATCTGATTACTATGTTAACCCACAAGCAATTGGTGCTAAAATCAATAACGGTCGTGTTCCAAACGCAGCAGAGCTTGCAAAATGGGATACAGACTTACAGCCTGTTACAGCCTTAAGCCCAGAGGGTCACGGTATACCAGAAGGTAGTGGTTCAGTTGAAGATGGTGAAACACTTTACGAAGCACAATGTGTTATGTGTCACGGTGACTTTGGTTCAGGTGGTGGTGGATACCCAGCACTTTCTAAAGGTAATGCTGTAGATTTACAAAAGACATTAACTAACAACAGATGGAAAGATCCTGAAGCTGATGGTCCAACTCGTGTATTTGGTTCTTACTGGCCTCAAGCTACTACTATGTGGTGGTATATTAGAGATGGTATGCCTCACCCATTTTCAGATAGTTTAAGTGTAGATGAGACTTATGCTCTTACTGCTTATATCTTAAACATCAATGAAATGTATGTTGATGGTGTTGAAGTTGATGATGAATATGTACTTGACCGTGCAAAATTCTTAAAAATCAAAATGCCAAATGTAGATGGTTTTGAGCCAAACATAGCTGGTGCAGATGCTCTTCCTGGTGTAAAAGCTTACTTCGGTAAAGCTTCAAACTTTGGTGGACTTAACCTTAACCAAGGTGCTGTACGCTGTATGACTGATTGTCAAGAATCAACTGTAAAAGTTAGACACATCCTTAACGGTGGAATTAAAGACTTCCTTCCTCCTATGAATGTGACAAGAGACCTACCAAGTAAAGAAGTTGTAGCTCTTGATGTTAAAAAAACATATACTGAAAGCTGTGCAATGTGTCACGATAGCTTCCTAGCACCAGGTAGTGGTGACTGGGCTGGATATACTCCAAAAGGTATAGATAAAGTTTATGCTAACGGTATCAATGGTACTGAGGGTGGAATGCCTGCTAAAGGTGGAGCTGATCTTTCTGATGCAGACTTCAAAACTATGGTAGATTATTTAATCTCTGGTAAAATAAAATAATAAAGGAATAATTATGGAAAGAAGAAATTTTTTAAATGTAACTTTAGGTGCTTTAGCGTTAGCTGTTGTACCTGCAAGTGTTAAAGCTGAAGACTACAGAGCAACTAAACCTGCTGTATGGTCTGCACATACTGTTGATGATGCTATAAAAGCAATGTATGGTACTACTGACTTAGTAATGGAAGGTGTTTCTTTAACTGCTCCAGATGTTGCAAGTAATGGTGGTGCTATTCCTGTTGACTTTTCAACTGACTTAGATATCAAATCTATTGCTCTTTATCAAGATGCAAATCCTGAAGCTGCTGTTTGTGCTTATACTACAACTAAGTATAGTATTAACAAGTACTCAATAAAAATTAAAATGGGTAAATCAGGTACTATTACAATCGTTGCTGAAGGTAATGACGGTAAATTATATGCAGCTAAGAAAACTTTAGATGTTGCACTTGGTGGATGTGAAGGTTAATTCCTTCACCCTGTAAGAAGATAGACAAATAATCAATAAAGGTATATTATGAAAGTAAAAGCAAAATTAAAAAATGGTGTTATCAAAGTTAAAGCTATGGCTAAACACGATATGACTACATTCAACATGATGGAGAAAAAAACTGGTAACCGTGAAGATGCAAATTTCATCACTCACATCACTGGTACTATCAATGGAGAGACTGTTCTTGATTTATCAACTTCACAGTTTTTATCTAAAAATCCTATTTTCAAGTTTCAACTTAAGGGTGAAACTTTCAAAAAAGGCGATAAATTACTTATTAACTGGGTTGACCGTAAAGGTAAAACTGGTAAAGGTAAAGGTAAAATCAAATAATAAGCATCCCTGCTTATTAAGATTTACTCTTCCATTACAAATGATGATAAACTTTTTTTTTAAATCTTTATCATCTTTGTACTTCTTCAAACAACTTCAAATACTCAAGACACTTTAATTATGATAGGTACTGTAAAAGAACTTTATTTTACACAAAACGATGCTAATAAAACTCGCCAAAATATAGAGAAAATTTCTATTGATAAAAATGGTGTAAAGAAAGACAAGTTCTATAATAAAAACTCTATGCGTGCAATCCTTATCACTTGTGTTGAGAGTTATGATTTAGCACAAAAAAATGAGATAAACATTCAAGCCGGATCTTTAGGTGAAAATATTTTAATAGATATAAATCCTTACTCTCTTACCCAAGGTGATAGAATTAAAATCGGTGATACTTTACTCGAGATAACTCAAAACTGCACTCTTTGCCAAGGTCTATCCTCTATAGACTCTAAATTACCAAAACTTTTAAAAAACGACAGAGGTATCTTCGCTAAATATATAGCGGGAAGTTCTGAAATCATTCTAGGATCCACAGTTCAAATTTTAAAGTCTTAATCTAATTTATATCATAATAATGATAAAATAATTCAGAATGATTTTATACAAGGAAAAAATAAATGAAAAAAATATATTCACTCATGATAGTTGCCCTAATGGCAATATCAATTGTTGGTTGTAGCGAGGCTCCTGTAGCTCCTGCAAAGCCTAAAAAGATACAAGATGTTCAAGTATTCTCAAGCCCAAATGCTGATGGTAAAATTACAATAAAATCAATTGAAGCTGCTTTTGATGGTGTAGGTCTAGAAATACCTGGTAATAACGATATGAACAAACCTTTTGGACTAAGATTTAAAAAGCTTCACTACAAAATTTATAACCTAGCTATGTTTATAAACACTGACTTGACATTTAAACTAATCAAAAAGTATCCAAGTTTTGGTGCATTAACACCACTTACTATGTCAATTTGGGAAGGTAAAGAAGGCTGTATGAATATAGCAACTTTAACAATTAATGCAATGGCTAGATCAACTGGTATCCCCGTAGATGATCCAGATCTAATTGCTTATGGGGAATTAATCCATAAAGGACTCGCACTTGCTATCCCAGGTGGTACTTTTAAAGATTTAGGTCATACAGTTAAGTTTCCAAACAAGACTCTAGCTACTAACTTTGAAATGGAACTAGACTTAGATGGTCAGTCTCCAGAAGACTTTATAGAAGAGTTTGAAGCTGAGTTTGAAGGTGAAATGGAACCTATAGGTTTTTTACTTCCTAACTATACAAATGTTCAAGAAGAAATTTTTGATGACAGAGGTTACACTGGTGTTTATGACTTTTATCATACTTATTCTATCTGTAAGTTTGATGTAATCTATCCAGTATCAGAAAAGCATCCTGAAGCTGGTGCTTGGGCTCCATGTTCATTTTACCTTTATAAAAAAGTGGGAGAAGATAAAATGTATCTTGGCTTTTTATCAGTTGACAACTGGATTACTACAGTTGGTATGACGGAAGATCAAGAAGGTACAAAGAAACTTCGTGAAGCACAAAAATTTATTGAGAACATCATCAACGAGATGACTGAGTAAAGTTACTTAAACCTGTATTTATACAGGTTTAAATCTTCATTTAAAAAGATATAAACTAATACTATTAGTTTATATCTTTTTAAATACTCAAGGGAAAATTATATGAAACTACTTTCTACTATACTTACAACCTTAGCTCTAAGCATACCATTTACTTCTAGCTTATCTGCAGACAATACATTTACTCCTAGCTCAAACACAAAACTCGCTGTTGAATATACAATTGATGGTAATATTGATGAAGATTTTTTCAAGTTTTCTAAAAAGGCTACAGAAGAAATTAATTTTTTTCTTAACGATCCTCATCATAATGTCAATATAGTCTATGAGCAACAAGTAGGGAAAACTTCTCTTAACCAACTCTCATTTTCATCTCTAGTAAATGATAAAGTAGCACGACCACTTATGAATATAGATCCTCGTATTGGTGGTTTCACACCCTTTAACCTTGTTATTTATAGAAAAAAGTCTGATAATAAAACGGTTATCACACATATAATGCCCCGAGCTGCTTTAGATGTTTTACAAATTTCTGATCAGAGTGTAAGGGAAACATTTATAAAAATGTTTGAACCATTAGATGCTGCTATAGAGAAAAGATATCCAGCTGCTACAAAGTCATATACTAAAATTCAAGGTTTCGCAAAAAAGACTATGATGAACTTTGAAATTCCTTTTGATGAGCCTGAAGATATAGATGACTTTTTTGATGATTTTCAAGAAAGGTTTGAAGCTGCATTTGAAACAAAAGGTTATATCATAGCTGGTTTCTACAACATGAAAGAGAGCCTTAACAGCGAAGATGAGACTGATGAGGGTGCAATGCCTGGATATAGTGCTTATATAGTCTACTCACTCTGTCATGTACCATTCTCCTACACTATTTTTGATGGAAAGAACCCAATGCCTCAAGCAGCTATTTTTGCTCCATGTTCAATGTATGCATATATAAAAGAGGGTGAAAATAAAATCATAATAGGAATGCCAACATTAGGTGCTTGGGCAGCAGCTCTAAATATAACAGATAAAGAAAAACTTGCCAAAATTGCTCAACTCGATACTGAGATTCCAGCTATTATTCACTCTCTTGGTGGTATAGATACAGATAACCAGAACCCTCTACTAAGAAAGTAAGACTTCCCTTAGTAAGTACTAATTATAGTACTTACTAACACCTTCCATATGTGAACCCATATTTAAAAGTAACATATCGGCGATAACTAAAGCAGCCATCGATTCACATACAACAGTCCCTCTTATAGCAACACATGGATCATGGCGCCCTTTTAAAGAGAAATCAACCTCTTCATTTGTAGTAGTCACTGTATGTTGTTCTTTAAAGATAGAAGGAGTAGGTTTAAAGTAAATATTTAAAACTATGTCATCTCCATTACTTATTCCACCGAGAATACCACCTGAATGGTTAGATTCAAATCCATCTGAACGTATAGGGTCATTATTAGTAGAACCTAAACTTCTTGAACTTAAAACTCCATCTCCAATCTCAACCGCTTTTACTGCATTTAAACCCATCATAGCATCAGCTAAAACACCATCAAGTTTATAATACAGGGGTTGACCAAGGCCAACAGGAACACCCTCTATAACTACACGAGAAACGCCGCCAACTGAATCATGGTCTTTTTTCGCACGAAGTATCGCCTCTTTTTGAGCCTCTTCTACATTTTTATCTAACGCATAAATAATGCTACTCTTAGCACCATTGTAATCAAACTCTTGTGCTTTTATACCTGCCACTTCACAGATACCGCTTTTAACACTAATACCCAGTTCTTGCAACATAAGTTTAGCAATAGCCCCAGCCGCAACACGAGCCGCTGTCTCACGAGCAGAACTACGTCCACCACCACGATAATCACGTATGCCATACTTATGAAAGTATGTAAAGTCTGCATGCCCAGGGCGAAATACATCTTTAATACTTGTATAATCTTTAGACTTCTGATTTGTATTAAAAATAATCATAGCAATTGGGGTACCAGTACTCTTACCCTCAAAGACACCACTCAAAATCTCTACAATATCCGCCTCTTTTCTAGCTGTTTCAAATTCACTCTTACCTGGTTTTCTACGGTCAAGTTCACTTTGAATAAACCCTTCATCTATAGTAAGACCAGCAGGAACACCATCGAGTAAACAGCCTATAGCTTTTCCATGAGACTCTCCAAATGTACTAAAACGTAGCTTCATTCCAAAACTATTCACTTATTTTTCCTCTTTTAAGAGTTTTACAGCTATTTCTGCTGCCTCTTGTTGTGCTATTTTTTTACTTTTCCCCACGGCTCTTGCATACTCTTTGCCTTCTATAAACACACCCATTTCAAACTCTTTAAGGTGATCTGGTCCCCTGCTTGTTAAAACTATATACTCAGGTGTAATACCAAAACGAGCCTGTGTTAACTCCTGAAGTGTTGTCTTAAAATCACGAAAAAGTGAATCAAGTGAAATCTCTGCATGATTACTCTCTATAAGTTTAATCGCAATTTCACTCACAATCCCTAAACCAGCTTCAAGATAAATAGCACCCATTACTGCCTCAAAAGCATTTGAAAGTAGAGAGGATTTTTCACGACCACCATTATTATCTTCTGCATTTGAGAGTAGAATATAATCACCGAGATGCAAAGATCTGGCTAATTTATCAAAACCTGTTTCGTTCACAAGTGAAGCTCTTATTTTTGAGAGTTTACCTTCATCTGAGTTTCTAAACTTACTAAAGAGGTACTCACCCACAATAAGGTCAAGTACAGCATCGCCAAGGAACTCTAATCGTTCATTATCGTATGCTTGTTTATAACTCTTATGTGTTAAAGCTTCTATAATTAGTGCTTTATCTTTAAATACATACTCAAGTTGTGTTTCTAATGTTTTTATATTTTTATGCATATCTTTCTCTTTTTTAAACTCTGAAATTTACTGGAATGAGTTATACTCATCCCCTATATCTTTATAAAAATCTTTACTCAGTTGGCACTCAACATGTACACTATCTATAGTATGACATGAGGGACAACGATGAAATACGAAAGGATGAACAATTTTACAATGATCACACATGTACTCAAAACTCAAGGTTGCTTTTGCTTTCCCCCCGAGTTTTATAAGTACATCAAGTTCAAAAATCGAACTTGATTTGGCAAAGTCAACATCTCCACGGGCACTGTAAAGTTCCCGTAAATAGCCATTTTGTGAAATTATATCTAAATTCAAATCCTTTGGCTCTATCTTCCATAAAATATCACAGAGTAATTCACTTTTTGAGTGATCAAAATATTCCCATGCTAAAGTGGGATTATGTAAAAATAGGTATTCAAACAACATGTATACTAACTGGTGTGAAGTTGTATAAATTTCTAAGAGTTTTTGACTTTTTTCATCTTGGGGTATTTTATTATCATTAAGTATCGCCATTACTCTGAGGTAGTTACCCTCAAGAGATATATCTTCTTGTAATTCATCAAGTGGTTCTAAAACATCTAAAGCAGACTTATAATCCCTCATTTGCTCATACACTAAGAGCAGTGATTTTAAAGCTTCTGGAGTTCTTGGGTTGGTTTTAAGAATACTTAAAAATATCTGTTTCGCACGCTCTAAAAAACCTGCTTTTAGATAAGTTTTCCCAAGTAAAAACATCGTTTCAAGTCTATTTTTACTATTACAAATATTAAGTATTTCATTATAAATTTCTATACTTTTTTCATAATTACCACTTTTATAATATGAGTGTGCGAGTAAAAGCCAAGACTTCTCAGATATATCTCCACTACTGATCAGAACTTTTAGCTCATCTTTAGAAGGGAGGGAAGCAAATTGTTTTAAAAATCTATCTAAATATTTTGAATCTTCCTTGCGCTTATATTTATTCCACCAATAAGAAAAAAATGTAATAGTAAAAATAATACTAAAAAAGATAATAATGGAAAAAAGAGGATCTCGGAACTCTATAAAAAAACTATTCATTAGTCGTACACTACAACAGCGTAGTCATCTTTGAGTCTATAAAAAGTCGAATCAACACTCAGTTCTAAATCTTTAAGTTTTCCTAACTGTACAAGAGAGTTTTTAGTTACTTTAATACCATTTTCCCTAAAAAACTTTTTAATATTTACAAACTTTACATCTTCGACAAATTTATACTCAAACTCGCAATGAAGTTTCATTTTATCACTTGAGAATAGATGTTCATTGACATGTAATTGGTCAGAAGCATATTTGATGGGTAGGTGGCCTGATAGGTCTGTAAGTATCTCTTCTATATGCTTATGTTTTTGAGGAAGTGTCTTTTTTTGTAAAAAGACATATTTGTTGTTGAGTTTTAAACTTGGTGTAGTTACCCAGTACTTATATGCTGGATTTGAAACACCTAGTTTTGATGATATCTCTCGCCAAAGCCAAAATGAGTTAAGTGTACTAGGTAAGTTCGACATTCTCTTTGACTCCTTCAATCAGTATCTATTTCCTAGATTATATAATCTTTTTTTTAAGTATGTCCTTAAAGAGATTTATCTAACATATCTTACAGCATACTAATAAGTAATGCACTAAACATTAACTGTAAGGCGAACAGAATAGATGAGACTTTAAATGCTGTTCCAGCCGTTTTAATAATCGTTCCAAAGTGTATCATTAAACCTATAGCACTCATTGCAATAAGTGTAATGTAGTGGCTTACTAAACCGATAAGTGTTTCAAGCTCTTTTGGTAACCAGCCCAAAGAAGCTACAACAGAAAAAGCTACGAACCAAATTATAAAAGATGGTACACCAACTTTTGTTTTCTCTCCTGCTTCTTCGTCACTATTTTTACTCTCTCTTTTGGCGATATAGATTAAAATAAGCACAAGAGGTACAAGAAGTAAAACTCTTCCCATTTTCACTACAGTTGCATAGTGACCTGCTTCAGGAGAAATACTAAACCCTGCGGCTACAGCTTGTCCAACAGCTTGAAGTGTATTTCCTGTGAAAACTCCAGCTTGAATATCAGTAAACCCGAGGAGTTGTGCTAAAGCTGGTGCTAAAAATATCCCTATTGTTCCCATAAGGTTAACAAGTGCTATACTCACACCAATATCATTGCTTTTTACCTTAGCAACGCCAGCTGTTGCAGCGATTGCAGAGCTTCCACAAACACCATTTCCTATACCTATCATAAGAGAGAGTTGGGGATTGAGTTTAAAAAGTTTACCTAAAAATACACCCATAAAAATTGTAAAGATCATTCCTAAAACAATAATTAATAAGGTCTGTAGACCTAAATTTGCTAACATTGTAAAGTTCAGGTTAATCCCCATAAGCGCAATTGCAAACATGAGTAAATCTTTTTCTGCAAACTTCACGCCACTTTTATATGCAGAACCTTCTCCATGAAAAGTTTTATAAAAATAATTTCCTACAATCATTCCAAGAATGATAGCTACTGTCGCTGTACTAAATGAGATAAACTCTGTAATAATATAAGACACAATAGCCACTGCAATACTTGCAAATAAACCTTTTGTGTATTTTTTATATTTAGATATTTTAAACATCTAAATCCTTTGTATTTGAATTATAAACGCGATTATACCTAAAAGCTATTTTATTTGGATTTCTAAATGAAGAGCAACTACTTCATTTGCCATGCCTTCTACAACTACAACTTCACCTTTAGATAAACGGTTCGTCGCCATACTTTTATCTTCACTTAGATAGTTATATATATTTAAAGCACGTTTGTTTGCTAATGCATGAAGTTCCCCAGTAGTGACTGTTTGGATATCTCGACACAAAACTGTTAAGAGCTGATTATATTTTCTTTCTAATACTTCACCCTCATACTCTTTTTCAAGTTCTACTCTAACTTTATCTAAACTATCACCACCTTTTACCTCTTCATATATGTCGACAAGTAGGTTAGTAGTCATAGCATTTTTATGCTCTTTTCTATTTTTTAATCCACTCTTTTGCATAACAAGGTCTATAAGTTTACTTATTTGAAGTGCTTGTTTATCGTAAATCTCTGTATAAGGTGCAGTTAACTTCAAACTTATTTTTGGTTTTTTTAACATCATTTTACTGATCTGGTCAAGTTTTTCTCTCTCAGGTGGAGTCACTATAGAAGTTCCAGGTTCAAAGTATATATATTCTAACTTCTCAGCATCTATTCCCATAGCTGCTCCTAAAAACTTAAATGGAGACATAACTGCCTTTGAGATAAGTCCTCCTATAGTTTTTAAAACTAAAGTACCATATTTAAAGTCTGGTTCATCAACATTGCCCTCAATAGGCATCTTTATATCTATAACACCATCACTATCTTCTAAGAGTCCTAAAACAAACCCAATCGGTAAGACTGTTACATTCTCATCTTCTACCTCATTCCCAAGAACAACATTTTTCATCATAATATTATTTGAGCCTTTAAGCTCGGAGTTTAAAATATCATAACCTAAATCAAGATAAAGTTTTCCAGAATCTATCTCATGCCCAGCGAAAGAAGCACTATAACCACTTAAACTATTTAACTCTAGGTTTTGAAAGTTTAGATTTAAGTCAGTATACGACTTAGGGTTTGAACCCTCTATGCTTCCCTCTAATTTTGCAGAACCATATTCATCTACATCACCTGCTATATTTATATAGGTAGTTTCACTTTCTATATTTGATATGGCATAGATCACTCCATCAAGATTGTGAATATAAGTTGAAAACTTAATTGGGATAGAGTAGTCACTAAATTTTGCACTTCCCGAGGAGATATTTACCTTAAGTATTTTGATTGGAAATACATTCTTATCTGACTCTTCAAGTTTTACTTTTTCTTCTACTACTTCTGTAGTTTCCTCTTTAGTTTTGGCAAGTTTTGCAAAGTTAATTGTTTTGTTTTCATCTATCTTAGCTTCTACATAAAAATTTTCTATATTTACCTCATCAATATATAAACGATTTGGAGACAATTCTAGGGTTATAGACTTCGTTTGTAGCTTATCTAAAACAAGTAATGGAGAATCTTTTCTAACATCATTTAGAGTTAATGAGTTTAGCTCAAATGAACTACTTACTTGTAAGTCTGGGGATGAAAGAGAAGGTGCATAAGAGCTTTTTCCCTTAAAGGAGAGTTTCCCCTCACCTACATTTAAATAAGAGCTTTCTTGAAGATAATCGTTTAAAAACTGTAAGTTTAAGTCTTTTAACTCAAACCTTCCGATTTGTTTTAAAGGAGTATGACATACTTTTCCATTTACATATAAGTTGCCTTTTTTGTTTAACCGTAGCCCCCCTCTGTAAGTTGACCAGCTTCTCTTTTTTGAGTCCAGATTATAAACATGTAAATGAAGTCTATCGATTTTTTGTTTTTTTGTTTTTTGTAAACTACTATCTTTAAAAGTAAGACTAGAATTTGAGAGAAAGAACTCTCCCAGTACTAAATGATACGGTTCTTCTTTAGAACTTTTAACAACTGTTTTTACCTTTTTAGGTACTAGTAAATTATCTAAATTTAAACTCTTGTTTTTATATCTATGTGCATAAACATTTAACTCCTTTAGAAGAACCTTTTTAACCTTTAGACTCTTTGTTAAAGTATTAAGATGTACACCAGTTGTATTGAAGTTTTTAAATGCAATTAATTTTTCTCTTTTTGATTTTTTAACTAAGAGGAAATTTTCTACACTGATATTTGCATCAGTTACTACAAATGAGATAGTATCTTCTACTTGTTTTACTTTACTTTGTAGTACGAAACCTACGACACCACTTTTAAGTCTAAGATCATGCTTGAGAACAACTTCTTTTGCAAATGCTTGTATATAGGGTCCATAGTGTGTTACATCAAAACCTTTACAGCTAGTCAGCGAATCCATATCTAAATTCTGATGTATTATTTTACCCTCAGATGAACACTTTAAATCATTATTAACTTGTATATCCAGCTTATAAGGCATACTCTCTTTACCTGAAAGGGTAAGGTTCTGCACATATATATTTAACTCGTTCACACTACTTGTCACTGATGGTTGTATAGCCTCATCAATAAAGTTAAGTTGTATTTTTTCTAATGCCAGGTCTTGAATAAGAACATTCCAAGGTTCACTCACTGTTTCTTTTCTTGTATTGTTCTTATCTATCTCTTGTCCACTCTCATTGGTATTTGAGTTTATTTTTATGAATGACAACCAGTCTATGCTCTTATCTTTACTGCGTTTAGCCTTAACTCGTAAGCCTTTTAAACCAATCTTTTGAACCTCAACATTTTGTTTAAAAAGTTTAATCTCTACATCTTTCACATAAAGTAAGTCTAAATTCAAAACATCTTTATATCCGTCTTTTGGAATAATTCTTAGTCTTTGAAGTGAGAGGTTTAAGTTCTTAATTGTAGTGGCATTTATATCTGCACTATTAAATGAATACTCTGTATCAAAAGAAATTTTCCCATCTGCTACTTCTAAGTTGAGTTGCTCTTTTAAGTATTTCCACTGTGTATAGAGTTTACTTGCTTCAAACTCTAAACTACCTGTAACGATAAAAGGCTCAAGAGAATGAATGTTTGAGTGAAAGTCCACAAAACCACCATCACCTAAGGTACTATAAAATCTCACCTGAGCATCTGTACTTTGCATATCAGCAGTATCAATGTTCTTGAGTGAAAAACCTATATTGTTAAAACTAAAGACAAATAAATCTTTACGAGTATAGTCTTTATACTCAACCCCACCTTCTACAATTTCTATCTTTTGGATAATTACTCGAGGTAAAGCAGTTTTTTCAGTATCAGTATTATTATCCTCAGCTAAAGCAGATGTAAAACTATTTAGGAGATTGATACTTTTATCTTTATTGCAAATAACAAATATTTTTGGTTTGATAAGAGTTATATTTTTTATCTTCAATGCACCAAGAACGAGGGAAGTAGGTTCTACATTAATATCTAAAGATGCAAAAGAAACTAATGTCTCATTTAAATCGTCACTAAGACTAACACCCTCTAATTCTAAACTAAAAGCAAAAGGATTAAATGAGATATTTTTTATATTTACAAAAGTGTTTGTATTTTCCTGTATCGTCTTGATAACTTGTGATTTAAGAAGGTAAGGAATAAGAAAAAAACCCAAAGTGGTATAAATAAAGAGGAAAACTATGAAAATATATTTTTTACTGTAAAACAAACTAAACTCCAAAGATATATATCCTAAAAGTTTAGCCCATTTATCGTTAAGGTATCATTATTTAGAACTGTTTAAAACACTCTTTTTAGGGTAAATAAAGCTTGATTTTCTTCTCACTGATATCTTCTCACTTTTTTTACCATCTTTATCAAGAGCATAGGCATGAATAGTGATAGGTATTATCGTGTCATTTATAGCATTAGTCGTCAAAACTTCTGTCGTACTAAGTGTAACAATCTTTTTCTTCTTCACTTCAGGTTGTGCATCAAAAGCTTTAGTTGGTCTTAATATAGTAATCTTACCTTCCATGCCCTTAGGAGCTATAATTTCAAAATAAAACTTCATTGTCTCTTTTTTTGTATTTTGTAATAAAAACACATAAGAGTTATTTACTCTCACCTTACCATCAGGCATCACTTTTGTTGAGTAGAGACGGTTTTCTTTATTGATATTTAAAAGCATATGCTCTTTTTTACTACCCATCATACCAAGGATAACACTAATACCAATAAGAAGAACAATATACCCAATAACCTTAGGACGAAAATATTGAGTCTTCCCTTTTTGATCAATTATTTCATAATCACTTGACCATGTTACAAGTGACTCCTTCCCAAGCTTCCCCATAACAGTTGTACAGGCATCAACACACTCTAAACAGTTTATACACTCTACCTGTAGTCCTTTTCTTATATCTATATGTGTAGGACAAACTGTCACACAAGACTGACATGTTGTGCACTCAGCATTTTCCTCAAAAGATAAGAGGTCTTTTTGTTTTGTAAAAACTTTCTCATGATTTTCATTATATATATCACCACCTCTATGAGGATTATAAAGGGCCATAATCGTATGCTCATCGTAAAGGATGGATTGTACCCGGGAGTAAGGACAGATATATATACAAAAATCTTCTTTTAAAATGATGATGTCGTAAAGTAAAAAAAGTGCAACTCCTATAAGTATTCCAAAGAGCGTCCAGTGGTTTTGTATATCACTCAAATAAGTAAAAAAATCTTCAGGAGGAACAAAGTACCATAAGAAGTCTGCTGCAGCTAAAAATGCAAGAGGAATAGCGATAGAGACTGCTATAGCTTTTTTAATTTTATTTTTTCGCAGAGACATATCAGGCTCGGCTTGCTTATTTTTAATTCGTTTACGTAGTCCAACTATTTTTGTCTCTATCAAGTCTCTATAAAAGACACGAAAAATTGTCTGTGGACATAACCAACCACAAAAAACTCGTCCGCCTAAAACAGTAATACCAAATACCCCTAAAAATACAAACATCAATAAAAAAGGTAATAGGTAAAACTCTTGCATATCAAAACGAACAAAAGCAAGATGCAGTTGTAGCTTATCAAAACTTAGAAGAAAAAAGTGGTTTCCATTGACTTTAATCCATGGAAGTATCAGTGTAAATAGTGTAGCAAATGCAAAGAGATAGTATCTTTTATATCTCCATGGTTTAGCTATAATAAAATCATTTGATTCTTTATTCATTATGAAATTCTCCTATTAGCATGTTGCTGTATTATATCAGAGTAAGGATATTTTTCTTACATTTACCCTTATATTTTATAATTATTATTATACTTTCTTATTATTTGATAAAAATGTGATGTCATTTTCACCATTAAAAGTATGGGCTAATAAGATTATACAGAATTTTTTATGCACAAAAATGCTAGAATATATCTATATTTTACGATTAAAAAGAATTTAATAATTATGACTACTAAACAATACATTCTTAACACTATAAAAACTCGTCCGCTCATCATAGATGGAGCTATGGGTACACAACTACAACAGCGTGATGATCAGATCAGTGAAGCTGCGTGGGAAGGGAATGAGGGCTGTAATGAGCTTTTAAATGTTACCGCACCTGAAATTCTGGATGAAATCTACCATGCCTACCTTACCGCTGGTGCTGATTTTATCACTACAAATACCTTTGGTTCATTCTCTTGGGTTTTAGATGAGTACCAGATTGGACATAGGGCCTATGAACTAACAGAAGCTGGTGCTAGACTTGTAAAAGAAAAATGTATAGAATTCTCAACACCCGAACAACCGCGTTTTTGTCTTGGAAGTGTAGGTCCTGGTACAAAACTTCCCTCTCTAGGTCATATATCTTACGATGTAATGTATGAGGGTTATACTGACTTTTGTAAGGCACTTATAGATGGTGGAGTAGATATATTTATACTTGAAACTTGTCAAGATCCACTTCAGATAAAAGCAGCCCTTCATGCTTGTCAAGAGGCAAACCGTCAAAAAGAGGTAGAAATTCCTATAATGATTTCAGTCACTATTGAGCTTAGTGGAACTATGCTTATTGGAACAGATGCTGAAACTATAGCAACTATTTTAGAGCCTTTTGATATTTTAAGTCTTGGATTTAACTGTGGAACAGGACCAGAACAAGTACTCAAACATGTCAAAACACTCTCTGAACTTTGGCATAAACCTATTAGTATTCATGCAAACGCAGGACTTCCGCAAAATCGTGGTGGTTATACATACTATCCAATGGGGCCTGATGAGTTTGTATCGCAACAAGAAAAGTTTTTAGAGTATGATGGTGTAAGTTTCTTAGGTGGCTGCTGTGGAACAACACCTCAACATATCCGAGCACTTGTAAATGCAGTCATCAACAAAGTACCAAAGATTCCAACAGGAAGTCATCCAAATTCGATTGCTTCACTATTTAACACAGTAGAACTTATGCAAGAACCTGCTCCACTTCTTATAGGTGAGCGTTCAAATGCAACTGGTTCTAAAGCTTTTCGTGAACTTTTACTTGCTGAAGATTACGAAGGAACACTTTCTGTTGCACAACAACAAGTTCGTGCTGGTGCCCATGTGGTAGATGTAAACGTAGGTTTTGCAGGTCGAGATGAAACAAAAGACATGAACGAAGTCATGGGAACATATGCACAAAAAATTGCACTTCCTCTTATGCCTGACTCAACACAAACCACTGGACTTGAGACTGCACTAAAGAACATTGGTGGAAAAGCTATACTAAACTCTGTAAATCTTGAAGATGGGGAACCAAAGTTTGATGAAGTCTGTCAACTTGCTAAAAAATATGGAGCTGCACTTGTTTGTCTTACTATCGATGAAGTAGGAATGGCAAAAACTATCGAAGATAAACTCAAAGTTGCCGATAGAATTATAGACCTTGCCACTAATCGCCATGGTCTTAAAAAAGAGGATCTTGTTTTTGATCTTCTTACTTTCACACTTGGTTCCGGTGATTCAGAGTATTTTGATGCTGGTATAAATACTATTGAAGCGATTCGAGGATTACGCAAAAAGCACCCTGAAGTTGGTGCTATTTTGGGTCTCTCCAACATCTCTTTTGGACTTGATAAAGATGCACGCCCATATCTTAACTCAATGTTTTTACATCACTGTGTTCAAGCAGGACTCACATCAGTTATCATTAATGTAAAACATATTATCCCTTTAAATAAAATTCCAAAAGAAGAACAAGAGATTTGTGATGATTTAATTTTTAACCGTAAACCAAACGGAGAAGCACTTTTCACTTTCATAGAGCACTTTAGCACTAAAGAAGCGGTTGATAACGATGCTGTTGATGAAGAATATCTCGCTATGAGTGATGAAGAAAAAATTGCTAAACTCCTGATGGATGGAGATAAGGACAGAATGATTCCTTTAGTGGAAGAAGCTCGTCACTCTATCAAACCAGAAGTTATAGTAAATGAAATCCTCATCGATGCTATGAAAGTCGTTGGAGAACTCTTTGGTAGTGGACAGATGCAACTACCATTTGTACTTCAGTCAGCCGAAACTATGAAAAAAACGGTTGACCATCTTAACCCACACCTTCCAAAGATAGAAAAAGATGTTGACACAACACTCGCACTTGGGACAGTAAAGGGTGATGTTCATGATGTTGGGAAAAACCTTGTTGACATCATTCTTTCTAACAATGGGTATAAAGTACAAAACCTTGGTATAAAAGTGCACCTAGAAACATTTTTAGAAACTATGGAAAAACAACATATATCTGCTCTTGGAATGAGTGGTCTACTTGTTAAGTCAACTCAGGTTATGCTTGAAAACTTAGGTATTCTCAAAGAAAAAGGCATTACTATTCCTATTCTTTTAGGTGGGGCTGCACTCACCAGAAACTTTATAGATGACTTTTGTCGTCCTGCCTATGATGGTCCGATATTTTACTGTAAAGATGCCTTTGATGGTGTAACTGCTATGAGCCGCATTGAAGCTGGTAACATGGATACAAACTTACATCCTGATGCACCAGTAATTGAGCGAGTTGTTAAAGAAGAGATTATCATTCCTCCTTTTGAAGAATTAAAAATGCCTACTCGTGACCTTAAAGTGCCAACCCCTCCTTTTTGGGGAAGACGTGAGATAAAACTCACACAGCAACAAATTGAGATGGCATTTGAGTGGATAAACCATAAAATTCTTTTTAAATCACGTTGGGGATATAGCTCTAAGGGTATGGAAAAAGAAGCATATCAAAAGCAACTAGATGAACTAGTTTGGCCAGCCTATGAAAAACTCAAAAAGCAATTTCTTGATGAAAAACTTTTTGAACCTACTATTGTTTATGGTTATTGGCCATGTAGAAGTGATGATGATTCTCTTCTTATTTTTCATGAAGATGAGGGTTATTTTAGTGAAGATGAAATTAACCGTGAACCTCTTGACAAGGTAATTGGACGAGCTAAAGAAATATTTACTTTTCCACGTCAAAGAAAAGCACCTCACCGTGCTCTTAGTGACTTTTTTCATAGAGATAGACATGATGTTATCGCTTTAAGCTGTGTGAGTGCTGGTCCTAAGCTTAGTGATGCTGAGCGACTTATCTATGATGAGGGTAACTATACTGAGTACTACCAGTTTCATGGTCTTGGAGTTGAGTTAGCTGAAGCACTTGCTGAAATTGCACATAAGCAAGTTCGTCTTGACCTTAACATCGCTGATGGTGAAAAACCTACACTCGCAGATGTTCAGATGAACAAATATCAAGGAAGTAGATATAGTTTTGGTTATGCAGCCTGCCCTGACCTAGAGCTTAATCGTCCACTCTTTAATCTTCTCAAACCAGAAGAGTTTGGCATAGAGTTAAGTGAGACTTTTCAAATACATCCTGAACAGTCAACTTCTGCTCTTGTTGTGTACCATCCAAACGCCACATACTATAATGTATAAGTATTTTTTACTTATGCATTACACCAATTCCAATCGTCAGTGCAATACCTGATTAAACTGTAAAATAGAATCAACGTCTTCTATAACTAAGTGCCTCTAAAATATGCTTCTTTTGGATGATTTTACTCTCATCTAAATCAGCGATAGTACGAGCAACTTTTTGTACCTTTTTTATACTTCGAAAAGAGAGACTAAAGCGAGATACTGCCATATCTAAAGTAGTCTTCGCCTCATCATCTAAAATACAAAACTGCTCTATCTCTTTATCACTCAGTTTAGCATTAAAACTTTTTTGTCCGCGTTTTTTATTTAAAATATGAGTTTGCACTACTTTTTTATGCATCTCTTTAGAACTCAAACTAGGCTTGTCGGAGTGGGATACATTTTGCATTATTACATTAATATCGATTCTGTCCAAGAATGGGTCTGAGAGTCTATTTTTATACTTTTTTATCTCTAAGTCATTACACCTACACTCTTTATTTTCATTTAGTAAATTCCCACAAGGACATGGATTCATAGCACCAACAAAAAGAAAATTAGCGGGATACTCAACCTTAGAATTCACTCTTGATATTCGTATTTTTCCATCTTGCATTGGTTCACGAAGTGCCTCTAGAATATTCTTAGAAAAATGTGGTAATTCATCAAAAAAAAGTATTCCATTGTGAGCGAGTCCTACTTCACCAATTTTTGCCTTATGACTCCCTCCTCCAAATACACTAGCACTTGTGGAGGTATGATGCACACTTTGCATATTTCTACGAGGTTTAAAGAGTGGCTCTTTTCCATCAAGTACTTGTAGTTTAGCTAAGTCCAGAATCTCGTTTATACTCATAGGTGCTAAGATATTACAAAGTCTAGTAGCTATCATACTCTTTCCACAGCCAGGGCTACCTTCTAAGATAATATTATGAAATCCAGCAGCAGAGATAAGTGCTGCACGTTTTGCTACTTCTTGTCCCTTTACATCTAAAAAGTCTTCTTCATACTCTTTAGTATAATAGTATTTCTCTTGTGCAACTTCATAAAATGGGTACTCTATTTCTGACTTACTCATACTTGGTTTTGCACAGTTTTGATTTCGAAGAAGAACAACTGCTTCATTCAATGTTTTTACACCATAAAAGGATACATTTGGTATTTTTGAGAGTTTTTTTAAAGCACTAAAAGGAACAATAGCTTTTTGAATAATATTTTGATTTGCTAAAGATAAAAGTAGTGGATAGAGTTGATTGTTCTCTTTGACAGCCCCATCTAATCCAAGCTCTCCAAAGACAAACCAGTCATTTAGTTCTTCTTGCATATCATATATTGCGATAAGAAGTGCCATACTCAAATCAAACTGGCTTCCCTCTTTTTTTAAATCACTGGGGGCAAGGTTTATTGTTATACGCTTAGGAGGAAATTTAAAGTCATTACTAAGTAGTGCAGATTTTGCCCTTTCCTTAGCTTCATTAATCTCCATACTTACTTTTCCAACAAGACCAAAAGAGGGTAAACCCTTAGTTAAAGTGCTCTCAACCTCAACTACTTTTGCGTTTATACCTTCATAAGTTGCACAAAAAACTCTTTTCATAATAACAATCCTTTATTAGATTGTTTAAATAATAACGGGATTTTTTTCTTCTATGGATAAATATGACAAAATGCCATATTTTAAGACTCTTTTCTCTCTTTTAACATACGCTTATACTCTTTCTCAAACTTCTTCCGTCTTGCATATGAGAGTTTATCTATAAATAAAATACCTTCTAAATGATCCATTTCATGCTGAATAGCGATACTTAAAAGACCATCTGCTTCAAGAGTTTTAGTGTTTCCCTCTCTATCTTGAAAATTCAGTGTTAAAAATTCTGCACGTTTTATATCTTCATAAAATTTAGGGACACTTAGGCAACCCTCTTGGTACATAGTTTCGCCACTTTTATTACTTATTACTGGGTTTATTATCTCTAATAAATTCTCAGTAGGCTGCTCACCCTCGTCATCTGGGATATTTAAAATAAGTGCACGAATTGGACGAGCAACTTGTACGGCTGCAAGTCCGATACCATTTGTCTGCATCATAAGTGGATTCATTGCATCAAGTAAGTTATGGAGTACTTCATCAAAGGCTGTAACTTCTTTGGATTTTAAACGCAGTCTTTTATCTGGGTATTCTACTATTGTTAGTTTCATTTTTTATTAACTTCTTAAAGAGACGTAGTAGTCTATTTCTTTTTTTGTATATGCCATTTCTATTCCATCCATAGCACTCACTATAATTTCTTCAACAGAATAAACCGCATCAATATTTGTCACACCAATAGAAATCTTGAGTTGTATCTCACGATCTGCTAAAAAGAAATTTGAGTTAGATACTAAATCACAGAGTCTTTCACTCGCTTTTTTAGCACTATTAATATCAGTATGTTTGAGTAACATAATAAAAACACCCTTACCATAGTGAGCAACTATGTCACTTCTTCTAGATGTTTTTAAAAGTAACCGTGCTATCGTTCTTGTCATTAAAAGTGTAGCTTTTTCGTTATTGATACTTTTTTTTAAGTCTCTGCAGAGTTCAATCATAATAAGAGAACTTGTATGGTGAAACTCTTTTACGAGTCCCATCTCTTGTTCTAACTTAGTCAAAAGATAGCGTTTATTATAAACACCAAATTGATTATCAAAAATAGTCTCATTTTCTACTTTTTTAACAATCTTAGCAGTATCATCATAAATACACTTCATCTGAGAACTTTGTGTTTTTAAAATAGAGTTTAACTTACTAACATCACCTTCAAGTGTAGCAATAATTCCAACTGCCTCTTGCACTTCAGGATGATTTCCAAGCTCTTTTTTACGTTGATCAAGGATTTTTGTCATTAAGGACATATTTTTATAAAGATTTGCAGTCGCCCCCAAAATACCCTTGATAGATGTAAACCCTTGTTTAAGTGTTTGCTCTAATCGTATACTATTTTCAGCATCATTGCTCTCTTCAAGTTCTAACATGGAGTGTATTTGTTTACGTAAACTATCACTTTTCTCTTCTAAAAGTCTATCAAAATAGAGTGAGAAGTTATTTGGAGTAGGAGGTAAGTTATCAGATATAAGTGAGTGAAGAACTTCTTTTGCATAAATTTCTATATCACTTGTAGCACTAGGTTCTCCTAGTGCTTCAATCACAGGTGCTTTTATAGTAGGTGTTTCTTCCATAGTATCATCTATGTTTCTACGATTTCTACTTCTAAGAGTTCCTGCCATCTGCCAATCCTTACTTTTTATCGTTCTTTATAAGTACTTCATCAATCATACCATATTTCTGTGCATCAGTAGCACTCATAAAGTTATCTCGTTCGGTATCTTTTTCTACTTGTTTTACAGTTTGACCTGTATTTTTAGCGATGATGCCATTGAGCTCTGCTTTCATGCGAAGAATTTCTTCAGCTTGAATCTGAATATCAGTTGCTTGACCTTGCGCTCCACCTGAAGGTTGGTGAATCATGATACGAGCATGAGGAAGAGCATAACGCTTACCTTTCTCACCAGCACATAAAAGAAATGCACCCATAGATGCTGCTTGCCCTATACAGATAGTTGCAATAGCAGGACGGATATAATTCATAGTATCAAAAATAGCCATTCCTGCAGTTACAACACCACCTGGAGAGTTAATGTAGAAGTAGATATCTTTTTCTGGATCTTCAGCTTCAAGAAATAAGAATTGAGCAACGATAGTAGAAGCAACCTGATCGTTAACCTCTCCACTTAACATGATAATTCTATCTTTTAATAAACGGGAGAAGATGTCATAAGAACGCTCACCTCTACCAGTTTTTTCAACTACATATGGAATATAAGACATAATTTACGCTATCTTATCGTTAAGAAGACCGGAGAGAACTCTGTCTTCTACCATTGACATTTGGATAGCTGGTAAGTATCCAGCATCTTTATACTGCTCATATGCTTTTTGAGGATCTTGACCCATTTGCATTGCTTCAAAGTAAATAGTTTGCATAACTTCTTGCTCTTCTATCTTTACACCTTTATCTTGTGCAATAGAATCGATGATAAAAGTAGCTCTTACACTTTTTACAGCTTCATCACGGAAAGTCTCACGAAGTGTATCTAGTTTCTCTTTGCTATCGCGAAGTTCTTGAACTTCTTCTTCACTCATAGTTCCAGCTTTTTTGTTGAGTGCCATATCTATTTCTTGCTCTACAACAAATTCTGGTAAGTCAAAAGTAAGACCATTTACTAAAGTATCAAGAAGTTTTGGTTTTAAGTCTTCATTATAAAGTTTTCCAAGTGCTTCAGTTTCTAACTGAGTTTTCACCTGTTTAGTAAGTTCTTCTAAAGAAGCATTTTCTTCACCTGGCATCATTTTCTTTGCAAGTTCATCGTTAATCTCAACTTCTTCTTTTACTTGAATCTGCGTAACTTTTACTTTAAACTCAGCATCTTTACCAGCTAAGTCTCCACCGTAGTTCTCAGGGAAAGTTACTTTAACAACTACTTCTTCATCACGTTTCACACCAATAAGTTGGTCTTCAAAACCTGGGATAAAAGAGTTAGAACCTAAAAGAAGAGCATGGTCTTTTCCAGCTCCACCATCAAATAAAACACCATCAATAGAACCTTCAAAGTCGATAACAGCAGTATCGCCATCTTTCATTTTACGGTTACGCTTGATATCAACTAAAGGAGCATTTTGCTCAGATAATTGTTTGATTCTTGCTTCAACATCTTTATCTGAAATTGTAGGTTTTTTAAAGTCAGGAACAGACTTAGTTAAATCACCAAGTTCTATACTTGGACGTGTTGCAACTTTTACTACAACTTCAATTGAAGTTTCAGTTTTTTCAAACTTAGTAATATTTGGCTCACCCATTAAAGAGTCATTAGAGATATTTAACTCTGCTAAACCTTGAGCAAAAACTTCTCTAAGTGATTCAGCTTCAGCATCTTCTACTAATTTTTGTCCGTACTGTTTTTTCACGATTGCAACAGGAACTTTACCCTTACGGAAACCTTGAATATTAGCAGTTTTACTAAGTTGTTTAGCAATTTTTTCAAGGTTAGCATTTACCTCATCCATTGAGATTGTAGCAGTGATTTCTGCGTTAGCACTATCGATTTTTGTTGATTTGATTTCCATCAATTTCCTTTAATTTGTGATTCTTAGTTAATTATATAACTATAATTTTGCTGTATATTAGCAAAAAACTGCTTTTAATTAGCTTTTACATAAATGTGGTTTAAAATTTAAAAAAACTATCCAGATGACTGCTATGTCTATCATTACATCTGCAAAGTTAAAGACTGCAAAACCCTCAAGTCCAACTATAGGGTAAGGCCAAGCATGATAATAAACCATATCAACAACACCACCATGAATAAATCTATCATAAATGTTGGAAAATGCACCACCTAAAAGGAGACCTACAGGTATTGCAAAACAAAGTTTTTTTATATAAAAAATATACCCTAAAACACCAGATACTAAAACTAATTGTATATATTTTAAATACTCTGCCAAAAAGCTAAACATTGAGAATGCTACACCCTTGTTATAAACTAAAATAAAGTCAATATAGTCTGAATAGTAACGAAACCCATCCACAAAAAGCATTTTAATGTTTTGATCTATAATAAAAACACCTATAAGAGTGAAAAATAAAACAGCTGTTAAACGCAGAGTATTACTAGGCATTTAATACTTTTGTAAAAAATTCACTCATCTCATCCATTCTGAGATTCATTAGTTTTTCATCTTTTGCTTCTAATAAGATACGAAGTTTATTCTCAGTCCCTGAGTAGCGTACAAGATGACGTATATCTTCTTTATCAAGAGCTTTGAGTTTTTCATCAAGTCCTTTTATACTCTCTAATGGCACTTTCTTTTTTACATGTAAGTTTACAAGTTTTTGTGGATAAAGTTTAAATGGACGTAAAACCGTAGATGCTTTTTCTTTTTTCTCTAACAAAAGAGCGAGTACCTGTAAAGCACTTACAAGACCATCCCCCGTTTTAGCAAAATCATGCATGATTACATGTCCACTCTGTTCGCCACCAAAGTTAATGCCTTCTTTTTTCATTATCTCTAAGACATGTTTGTCTCCAACATTTGAACGCCAGAGTTTTAAACCATTAGCTTCCATATAGTTTTCAAGACCTTGGTTACTCATAACTGTAGACACAACTCCCTTACCCTTGAGACAGCCTCTCTCATTAAGATGCACACCAAGAGCACCGATAAGCTGATCCCCATCAACTACTTGACCCAGCTCATCTATAACAACAAGTCTATCTGCATCACCATCAAGAGCTATACCTAAGTCTGCCCTATACTCAACCACAGCCTCACTAACATCCTTAGGGTGCAGAGCACCACAGTTATCATTTATGTTATAACCATCAGGTTTATTGTTAAGAATAATAACTTCAGCCCCTAACTCTTCTAAAACAGTTGGCCCCACTTTATAAGCAGCTCCATTTGCAGTATCAAGAACTATACGCATACCTTGAAGTGTCATATGAACTGGAAAAGAGTTTTTGAGTTGAACGATATAACGTCCTATCACATCATCTATGCGTTTTGCCTTTCCTATATGTATACCTGTAACCTGTGACTCTTGTAGTTTTTCATCATCAAAATAGATAGCTTCGATTTTCTTTTCATCTTCTGTAGAGAACTTGTCCCCATGTCCGTCAAAAAACTTTATACCATTATCTTCAAAAGAGTTATGTGAAGCTGATATCATTATCCCAGCATCACAACGCATACTTTCAGTTATATATGCGATAGCTGGTGTAGGCATTGGACCCACTTCTATGACATCATAACCTATGGCAGTAAGACCACACACAATAGCATTCTCTATCATATATCCACTACGACGTGTATCTTTTCCCACAAGTATTCTATTAGTAATAGCTCTAGATTTGAGATAAATTCCAGCAGCCATAGCTATTTTCATAGCCACTTGCGCACTTAAAAATGCGCCAGCTTCTCCTCTTACACCATCAGTTCCAAATAGTTTCATATATGCTCTCTTTATCAGTTTTCTTATAAATTATTATAATTTCAGTCATTCTAGCACCCTTTAACTTAATTTTAATTATTTTTAAGCTATTATTGCGAACTTAAATTCCAAAAAAGGACTCATAATGGCAAATCACAAGTCATCAATTAAGAGAATTCGTCAAACACTCGTTCGTACTGAACGTAACCGTTTCTACAGAACTCGTCTTAAAAACATAGTTAAAGATGTAAACTCAGCAGTTGAAGCTGGTAACAAAGAAGAAGCACAAGCTGCATTCAAAATTGCTAACCAACAGATTCATAAATTCGTAAGCAAAGGTGTTCTTAAAAAAGAGACTGCTGCTAGAAAAGTAAGTCGTCTACACAAATCTGTAAACGCAATATAATTAGAGCATAAATTATGCTCGCAGATAAACTCACACCGTTTATCAACCGCTATAACGAACTCGGCAAATTGCTGAGTTCACCTGACATCACTTCTGACATCAAACGCATGACAGACCTCTCACGAGAACAATCAAACCTATTACCTATTGTTGAAAAAGCAAAAGAGTACCAAGCTTTAGTTGCAGATATTGCAGATACTAAAGATATGCTTGGCGATTCGGAAATGGGAGAGATGGCGAAAGAGGAACTCAAAGAACTTGAACCTCGAAAACCAGAACTCGAAGAAGAGATAAAAGTACTACTACTACCAAAAGATCCAAATGATGATAGAAATATCATTGTTGAACTTCGTGCTGGTGCTGGTGGTGATGAAGCTGCAATCTTTGTAGGTGATCTTTTTGATGCCTACACTCGTTATGCTGATTTAAGAGAATGGAAGATAGAGCTTTTATCTTCATCTCCTTCTGATGCTGGTGGATACAAAGAAATAACTGCTCTTATCAAAGGTGAACAGGTTTATAGTCGTTTGAAATACGAAGGCGGAACTCATAGGGTTCAGCGTGTACCACAAACAGAATCTCAAGGACGAGTACATACATCAGCAATAACAGTAGCAGTAATGCCTGAAGTTGATGATGTTGAAGTAATCATTGAAGATAAAGACTTAAAAATAGATGTAATGCGTTCTTCTGGATGTGGCGGTCAGTCAGTAAACACCACTGACTCTGCAGTTAGAATTACTCACTTACCTTCTGGTTTAGTTGTAACTAACCAAGACCAAAAGTCACAACATAAAAACCGCGAAAAAGCGATGAAGGTTCTTAAAGCTAGACTTTTTGACCGTGAAATGCAAGCGCAACAGTCTGAAAATGCAGCAGAGAGAGCTGCACAAGTAGGAAGTGGTGATAGAAGTGGACGAATTCGTACATATAACTACCCACAAAACCGTATGAGTGACCATAGAATAAATCTAACACTCTACCGTTTGAATGAAATTATGAGTAGTGGACTTCTTGATGAAGTTGTAGAACCTCTTATAACAGACAATCAAGCAAAAATTGTTGAGGCAGCTGGACTTTAAGTTCCAGTGCTTTAGCAAAACCTTAACTTACTAAACTACCCACTGAGTATTAAAAGTATTAATAACCCTACCCTCAAATGTAATAGTTCTCTCATTAATACCAAGGTATAGTGTTTCACCACTTGTTGGATATACTTCAATAGCTTCACTTACTTCTTGTTCTAATAATGCTCTATAAAAACAAGCTGCCATACCAGTTCCACATGCAAGCGTTTCATCTTCAACACCACGCTCATATGTTCTTACTTGTAAGTTTTCTCCAACAACACAGCAAATATTTACATTGGCATTGTATTTATCACGAAGTTCTCTTGCTTCGACAAGGTCAAAATTATTAACATTGTTTTGTATACAAACTAAATGAGGTACACCCGTATTTATCAACCACCAGGTTTTGTCATTAAAGTTGATACTTTTATCGATAATCACAGGAGGGGTAAGTTCACTTTTTACCATAGCAGTTCTAGGTGTATTTTCACTTACCTCTGCGTTTATCACACCTGCACCAGTTAAAAAACTCATACTCTCTTTTGCATAGCCATGATTTAAAGCATAGTGAGCACATGCACGACTTCCATTCCCACACATATCTGCCTTACTTCCATCAGCGTTGTAAAACTCCCACTCAAAATCATGGGCTTCACTAGGGACAAGAACTATAAGACCATCAGCACCAACACCATCTTGACGATGACATAGTACTTTTGCCAACTCTGTTCTATCTTCTTTTTTCTCGTCTGAAAATATAACAAAATCATTTCCACTTGCACTATATTTAGCTAAGTTCATAGTTCTTTTCTCCTATTTTAAATACTTACTCTTTATTATTGCCACAAAATCTTCACACTCTTGTTGCAGGTTTTTTAAAGTACTAGAGTTATCTATAACCCAAGTCGCTCTCTCTTTTTTCTCTTGAATAGGGAGTTGTGTAGCTATGCGTTTAAGTGATTCATCTTTAGAGTAACCATTACGTTTCATAAAACGTTCAAGTTGTACATCTGCAGGTGTAAAAACAACTACACTGTCTTTTATATCATAGTTAGAGTTTTCAAAGAAAAGAGGTATATCAATAAGATAGGGGAATTTTAACTTATCTTGTTTCTCACTGCGTTTAAGAATCTCATCATGAATTTTTGGATGTAAAAATTCTTCAAGAGTTTTTTTAGCATCGTCATTTGAGAAAACAAAAGTTCCAAGTTTAGGACGATCTACTTTTCCTAATCTCAAATACTGCTTTCCAAAAGTTTCTTCAACCCAAGGAGCAGAAGCATCTAGTATCTCATGAGAGATAGTATCTGCATCTATGATACGCATACCGTTAAGAGCTATAAGAGAAGCAACAGTACTTTTTCCAGTAGCAATACTTCCAGTTAAAGCGATAGCATACTCATAAGCCATTAGTTTTTAATTACACCTAAGTAAGCTTTACGTACATTGTTACCCATAGCAAATGCAGCAGGATGAACATCACAGTTATAGAACTCTAAACCATCAAGCATATCAGTACGGTGAAGAATGATATCTGCTGTTGGGTGATACTCTTTAGATGCTAAAAGTGCAGTCTCGCCATTTCCTAAGTTAAAAGGCATGATGATTTTAGTATATTTACCTAAAATTTGCATGATTTGTTTGTTATCTTCTACATTATCTAAAGATGGATGTTTAGTAACCAAAAGACCATCTTCTTTTAAAACACGGTTAAAGTGAGCAAGAACAGCTGCATCAGAATCTAATTCACTGATAATTACATCAAATGCACCATCTTTAACTTCACGAAGTGCAGTTGCAGTTGCAGCGATTACTTCATAAGAAATTCCATCATGTTTTTTCATTTCAGTTACAAAACCATCTGCATTATTGCTGATGATTAAAACATTTTCTGGAGTTTTGTTAGTACAAACAGCTACATGAACCATCATTTCGTTATATATAAATTCTTTCATATTAATTATTCCTTATTTATTAATGCGATTTTATCCTCTTTTGGATTAATTTTACTTAATATAGATATAATTACGAAATATTTATAAAAACATAAAGGTATTTCAATGAATTATAACAAAGTCAAATCATTTTGTAGTAAATTTCGTATGGCAATTGGTATTGCACTAATTGCAACAGGTATCATAACTGGAAATGATTGGTTCTATTTAGGTGTTATTCCACTTATCGCAGGATTTACAAAATTTTGCCCACTTTGTATGATAACTCAACAATGTGATTTACCAGAAAATAAAAAAGAAGAAGAGACAAAAAATGAGTCAAATTAGTTATAAAGATGCTGGCGTTGATATAGATGCTGGTGCTAGTTTCGTTGAAAACATCAAACCTTTAGTTAAAAGTACACGCATACCTGGTGTTATGGGTGGCATTGGTTCATTTGCAGGTGCATTTGAGCTTCCAACAGGTTTTAAAGAGCCTGTAATGCTTGCAGCAACTGATGGTGTAGGTACTAAGTTAAAGCTCGCTATTGATAGCGGTATACACAATACTGTTGGTATTGACCTTGTTGCTATGTGTGTAAATGATTTACTCTGTAACTTTGGTACACCTTCTTTCTTTTTAGATTATTATGCAACAGGTAAACTTGATGTAGTTAATGCAACAAATGTTGTAGCAGGAATAGCTGAAGGCTGTAAACGCAGTGAATGTGCTCTAATCGGTGGTGAAACTGCTGAAATGCCTGGTATGTACTCAGAAGATGACTACGACTTAGCTGGTTTTGCAGTTGGTGTATGTGAAAAGTCAGAAATGGACAGAGTCTCTCTAGTTAGAGCTGGACATAAACTTATAGCACTTCCAAGTTCAGGTCTTCACTCTAATGGTTTTTCACTAGCACGTAAAGTCCTTTTTGAAAAAATGAACTTAAACTTTGAAGATGACTTTAATGGTACAACACTAATTAAAGCTCTTTTAGAACCTACAACTATTTATGTCAAACTTTTTAAAGAACTAAAAGGTGAGATAGTTGCAATGGCACATATCACCGGTGGTGGAATAGTAGAAAACTTACCACGTGTACTTCCTGAAAACTTAATGGCAGAAGTTAAAGAAGCAGATATTCGTGTTCTTCCTATCTTTGAACTAATGAGTGAGCATGTAGAACGTTCAGAGATGTTTAGAGCTTTTAATATGGGTGTTGGTATGATACTTGTAGTTGAAGATAAAAATGTAGACACTATACTTGCTAAAGCTGAGGGATCTTATCTTATAGGTGAGATTAAAGAGGGTAAACGCGAAGCGAAAATGATATAGGCATCTTGTCTATATCTTATAAATACTTAACTAATCTTCAGGGAATCTCTTCCCTAAAAACCAATTCAGATACTTTCTATTTAAAAACTTTTTCGTAGTCTTTTATAACTGCACCAGGTATAGTCATAATTCCCATAAAACCGTTCATGTCAAGAAGTGGATAAGAGATAGCGATATAGTACTTTGCGCTAAGAGCTGTAACTTTACCATTTTCAATTGTAAAACAGTAAGGAAGGATAGCAGCATTTGCACGACCAATCTTCTTCACAAATTTACTTGTTCTCTTAGAAAGAGCATATCCAACTAAAGTACTAGTTTCAGAAAGTTTAAGTTCAAAAATAAAACCTTTCCCTTTTTTATGAGACTTTGCTTTTGCTAAAAGTTCTTCGTTTGTCCCTTTACCTACAACATCAATATCTTTGTAGTAAGGCATGCTAATCATAAAGTGATAATCAGCTAAACCATCAAAGTCCCATGCGTCTTTTGATTTAGTAAGACCTGGAAATGCTTTATTGATTTTTTCTAATTCAGCATTAAAGATAGCATGGTTATACTCTTCTTGCATAAATGCTTTACCAAAATAAACAGGATTAGTAATACTAATCATCTTTTCTTGCTTATCTACAAAAAGACGCATAACAGCAATGTTAGAACGACCGGGTTTTGCACCTTCAGTCTTAAGAGCTGCATCTGTAAATACTATAGTAGTACCTTTTTTGATAGACTTATAATTAGCAATAATCTCAAATCCAGCAGACTTAAGTTTTGCCTCTGCAGAACTTGCACTCATATACTCACCGACTAAGTAAGTACTGATTTTAGTACCTTCTAAACCAGTCTTAGCAGTCTCTTTAGCTGCTTGTGTTTTTGTAAATGCTGCTGCACCAACTGCATCTTGTGGGTTATATGGAAGAAATTCACTTGCACTAACAGACACAACTGTAACTATCATTGCAGATAAAACTGCTGCTATTAATTTTTTCATATTTCTTTTGCTCCTAAGCTTTTCATAATTTCAATAATTTCAGTATCGATTGTTTCAGTCCATTTTATTTTTGCAGGATCTTTCATCTCCATAACAGCAGCCCAAACAGATAAACGTGGCATACCAACAACCATAGTATTACTTCCTTCTTTTATGTAAAAGTACATTGCACATGGAGCAAAAACACCAGCATCAGGACGATCTTTGTTAAACACATTGTAAGAGAATGTAAAGTGACATAAACCATATACAAAAAACTGGTCATATTCAGAAAATTCCATCTCTAAGTCATCTTCATATGTCTCTTTAAAGTTTTTAAAACCAGCGATGATATATTTCTTTTCTTCAAACGCAGCTTCTAGACTTTCTTGAAACTCTTCAGCCCACTCAACAACGTCACCGCTTCTATCAACTTCAAACTCAAAAGTCATCATAGGTTGTGCAGGAAGTTTAGTAAACTCAGTTGTAATAACTTCACCGCCAAACTCTTTTGTTACATATGCATCTAAAGGCTCATACATTTTCACATATGCAGCTCTATCAGCCTTGTTTGTTACACCTGTAATGTTTAACATAGTATCAGGGTCAATATGACCTATATATGTTTTGTCTTCAGCAATCTTTTTATAAATAAGAAGATTAAAAGGCTGAAATCCAGCCGCTTGAGGAGATGTTTTTAAAATCGGATACAAAGCAATATCATTAGAGATAGAGAAAAAACCTAGGTTATCTAAGTTTGTAGTCCAGTCTTTATCATAATCTGGATCTTCAGGATTACCATAACGCTTAGAGTAAGCATCATTTATCTTTTCATGTGGATCTGAAAGAGAAAATCCAGTTGCATCTTCTAATGCAGGAAGAAACTCTTTTTCGTATTTTTCTTCTTGGTCACCATCGATTACGTTAAAACGTGATGCAGGTTGAGCAAGTGCTACTGATATAGTAAGAGAAAGCAGTAGTGTAGATGAGATGATTTTTTTAATCATATTATTTCCTTATGTTATTTATTTGTTCACTTCTTAAATTTTAGCATAAATTATCGATAAAGAGATGTTATGTAGTAAGTCAGGCTAAATAGTTATGAAGTTTGGGTAAAAGGGAAGTACCGCCAGAACTGACGGTACTAAAAAGAAAAGGAGAATTTCTTTTAATCTAAAATGCGTAAGTTCCAGCGATTGTTACACCCATTTGTGAGTGTGTAACATCTGCAGTAGTACCAGCTTGTCCTGTTAAACCTCGAATACTATAACTTGCAGTAGTTTCAGGTACATAAATAAATGAACCATCTAATGTGATTGCATCGCTAATATCATAACCACCACCAATTGTATAATGAGTTTCTACGATACCAGGAAAGCCTGAAAGATTAAAAAAGTTTTGTGCAGCACCTTTTTGTGTGTTACCATCTTGTTCTACAATAGGTGACTTAGCATAATTATAACCAGCACGTACTGCCCATGTGTCAGCACCATACTCATAACCTAGAGCATAAACATCTTGGTTTTCCCAACCAAAATCTCCATAACCAGCTGCATCGCCCCATGCTATATTTTTATAATCAGCAGAAATTGTATTTGAACCCATTACATAAGAGATACCAACACCACGTTCTTCTGGTTGATCAAGATTATCTCCTGATGTAATATTAGCAGATTGACCAAATACTGCAATTGATGATGCAATTGTTTTATCATATGTCATACCAATTTTTGATTTGTACACAGCACCTAAAGTAAGTCCACCTGTTGTATATGTTGCACCAACTTCAATACCATAACCGATATCTGAAGATTGACCATTGTCTAAAAATGCATAAGGACCTTGAGGCTGACCTGTTGTATTATACGCATGACTCATTTCTAAAGTACCATATTGAAGAACACCTTCTACACCAACTGTAAATCCACCTATTGTATAAGAAACTGGAACTGCAACTTTAAGAAGTCCAAGACTTGTTTTCATTCTTGCTGTACCACTATCACCCATAGGAGCAGTAGCACCAGTAGCATCAGAACTATAATCAACACCCATTCCGGCAGTACCAGCGATAGCAAGACCAAGAACTAAGTTATCAGATAAACGAGCCGCATAATAAATTTCTGGAATAGTTTCAAAATTTTTAGCAGAATCTTCATATGACGGATTTTGACCAGCAAAGCTCGATTTAAAAGAAACACTTGGCATAAATGCAGTAACAGCTAAAGTAGCTTCCATGTCTTTAACAGAAGAAATATTAGCAGGGTTAGCTAAAGCTGACTCAGCACCAAATGCTTTAGCAATTCCAACGCCACCCATTGCACGAGACTTCGCACCTTGACCTATCATAACGTCACCGTTAGTTGCGAATGCTGATGTAGCACCTAAAGCTAATGCAGCTACTACTGCTAATTTAATTGTTTTTGTCATTTTCTCTCCTCAGAGTGTTTGTTATTGAAATAGACTGTGTATATTTCTACTGCACCCATTATAAGAGAGTTGTTTTGAATTTAAACTTAAAGTAATATATATTTTTTTACTTGATTATTAGTTTTATCTATGAGTATTATAAATTAAATGCTTATATATAAGAAAAAATGTCTTAAAAGTACCAAAATCAGGGGAATAGTTAAAAAATAGTTAAAAAATGAAGGAAAATAAAATTAGTTAAATTTGTAAAAATGTGAATATATGTAACATACTTACTATATTATACAGAAGGAATGTAAACTAAAAGTAAAAGTAAAAGTAAAAGTAAAAGTAAAAATATTAACTTATAAAGAGTTATGTAAAGTAAAAGAAATGATAAAGTGAATGAAGTGTAAAAAGTAAACAACTAACTAGGCAACGACCTACGTTTCCAATCCTGAAAGGATAAGTATTATCAGCGAAGAGGGGCTTAGCTTCTGGGTTCGGAATGGGACCAGGCGTTTCCCCCTCTCTATAGCCACCTAGACAAGTTGTGTCTAAAAACATCAATATGTTCTTAGATACAACTTGTTAGTAGTTGTAAAAGGGTAAATGAGTAATGTACTCATTAAAGTATAATTGTTAAAGTCAACATAACTAAATAACTAGTAAACTAATCTCTTATTAGTAATACACTAAATAAGGTAGTGAACGAATTGTGTTCACTTAAGAACTTTAAAAAAAAGACGAACGTACTATTAGTACTGGTCAGCTAAACAGATTACTCTGCGTACACATCCAGCCTATCAAGCTTGTAGTCTTCAAGCGTACTTCAGGGATTGTTCATCTTGGAGTTGGCTTCCCGCTTAGATGCTTTCAGCGGTTATCTCATCCGTGCGTAGCTACCCAGCGATGC
>FPHF01000089.1_pt1 | contig 63837 bp, 65 predicted proteins | sample 1057241 | NCBI WGS metagenome assembly FPHF01 (sample SAMEA4473298, study PRJEB15554) | hydrothermal vent metagenome | biome: marine basaltic hydrothermal vent biome; feature: marine hydrothermal vent; material: water | place: Pacific Ocean | collected 2011-06-14/2011-07-23 | depth 1709 m | reverse complement strand
TTTCATATTTTATTTCCTTTACTATTTTAAAATTAAGATTATTATACCAAAAAATATATAATAAGAATAATTTACCAATCCATAGACTGAACTTTTCCATATTTAAGAGGAAAAAGATAATTTTTGTTGTAGTTTAAACGAATTATTCCGATTGAACTTTGGTTTTTATAGTTTTTGATAAAAAGGATTGCATCACCATCGCCAGAGAATCTTGGAAACTCATTTACACCACTCACGGTTAAACGACGAATGAAATCAGTTTTTAAACTTATGAGGTGTAAGTTAAAAGTATTGTGTTCAAATGCATTTGAATTACTTCTTCCATAATAGACCATTTGCTCAATCTCTTTAGTGTCAAGTCTCTTTGAGAATACATTTGGATACCCTAAACGCGAAGAGATAAAAACAATACGATTCTTATCCATAAACTGTGCATTAACATCTATACCACCATAGGTAGTTTCACGTTTGTATTTTCTACTTTTCACATTATATGTATAGATATCTGGTTGTCCGTTTTTAGCCATTGTTAAAAGAAGTGTCTTACCATCACGACTGACATCTGAACAGATCATCATTCCATCAGAAGATATAATACTTGATACTTTAAGTGTTTTTAAATTTACATGTTTTAATGTCGGCTGAGCTCCATCAAGTGATGTATAATAAAAAGCATTTTGTGCCTTATTTGCCCACTTAGGAAAAATATTAAACCCGCCTTTAAGAATCACATGCTGATATGAAAGTGAGTAGTCAGATATTACGATTTCACTTTTTTTAGGTCCAACAATACGTGAAAAAATAACTTTTCTTTTCATCCATAAAACTGAAGGTTCACCCATAAATTTATTCACATCATAAGCAATAGCATGACTTACAAACATATAAATATTTTTTCTATTTACCTTGTAACTCTTAGAGAACACAGCAGTATCATTTTGGATAATCTTCATATCTATATTTAGTGCACCAGAATCATCTTCAAACATCTTATAACGAAGCACATAATTCATATCTTTATTCTCTACTAAAACATCAGTAGCATTATAATGAGTAGTTCTATGAAATCTGTCTACATTAAAAAGACTAATAACATTCAAATCGGCTACTAGTGTTTTAAAAAACTGTAACTTAAAAGTATCATTATAGCTTATGGAAGCATCTTCAATCCCAATTGACGGCAATGCATCAACTTTTTTAATAACTTCGATTGTTGCATCACCTGCAAATGCAAGCCCAAATATTAATAGTAATGAAAATAGTATCTTCAAATTTTATTCCTTAGATATAAGTATAACGATAGTTCTACTTGATTTTTTTTCTGGATTTTTTGGAAAGGTAATATATATCAATCTTTCCAGAATTTTATCAGCTTCTGCGTTTAAAGCTTCATTAGATGAGTAGCTTAAAACTCTAAAATCTAAAAGCTTTCCTAATGCATTTAACTCTATCACAGTTTTTACACTGTTTCCTTCAGAGTTAGCTGGTACTCTAAAATGGCTATAAACAATAGCCTGAATTTTAGCCAAATATTCATTAACTTCATCTGCAGTAGAGTTTTGAATTGTTTGCTTATTTGGCTCTTGAGATATAGGTTTTACTTCATTTTTACTAGATATTTTTATCTTTTTTTCAATCTCAAAAAGTCTTTTATTTACTTGTGGTTTTGGAGTAACTTTTTTATGCGTAATCTTTTTTGTCCACACATCAGAGAAAAGGTTATTGACATCTATATTTTTTTTCACAGGGTCTGATATCTCTTGTTTTTTTGTCTTAGAAATTTCTACTTGTGATGTAACCAAAGAGATAGAGATGAATTTATCTTTTTTTAAAGCATAAGTTTTATTCGTTTTTGGATCAAAAAGAACTAAAGTAAAAAGAAGAAAAAAGAGAATGAAAAGAGAAAAAGCAATAAAACCGCTAATATAAAAATTAAAATTATTATCCATTGGTAGCTAAAGAGACCTCTGAAAACCCCGCTTGTTTAACTGCACCGAGTATTGACATAACTAAACCATAGTCCAAACTTTTGTCTGCACTGATAAGTACCGTTGCTTTTTTATTTAGATTTCTTGAATAGAGAAAAAAGTTATCTGTAAAACCATTTAAAAGAAAAGTATCTTTATTTATTTTCACATGTTTATCTTTATCAATTGAAATATGTACAGGTGGTATTTTTGAGAGTTGTGTAGATGTAGAACCCTGAGGTAATCTTATCTTTTCTTCATATATTATATTGGGTGCTATTACCATTAAAATGGCTAAAAGGACAAGCATAACATCAACAAGGGGAGTAATATTTAACTCTGGTTTATCATCCCAATCATATAGCATTTCTACACCTTACGAGCTATAATCGCATCACTTTGCATTTGAAGATAAGAGATAAGTTCAAATGATTTTCTCTTAAGTACTTGGTGGTAAGTATAAGCAAATATCGCTACAAATATACCTGCAGCAGTTGCTATTAAAGCATCCGATACACCACCCGCAATTATAGACATACTTCCACTACTTTTACCAATATGTGTAAAAGTATCTAAAATTGAAACTACTGTTCCAAAAAGACCAATAAAGGGAGTTGTTGAGGCAAAAATAGAAAGGATTGATAAACCCTTTGTTGCCTCTTTTGTTGCGGCCATCATGCCTAGAGATAAAACTTCTTTTGAAATATTATTACTTGTTTTGATAAAATTATTTAAAAAAGAGTTTTCATTTACTGTCTTTGCACCCATTAAAAGTGAATCCAGTGAATTACTTTCATTGTTTAACCAAGTACTTATAGAAAAGTATCTATAAAAGAACACCCAGTTAAGTACAATAAAGTATACTGCTAAAAGAGCAAGTACACCTATTGTTACAGGGTGACTTTTAAGATAAAAATCTATTAAGTTGTTTAACATATAATTATATTAATCTTTGAGCAGCTGACTCAATCTTAGCAGAAACAGAAGCGATTGCAGAACTAGAGTCTGCAACATCACTGATAAGTTTCTTAGCTTCTTCAAGAGCCTCTGCAATCTCAGCTTCATCAGCACCACGGATAGCCGCAGCACCTTCAACTAAAATAATTACTTTTCCTTCGTCTACTTGAACAACACCCCAGTTGATAACAATTGCTTCAACTGATTTGTCTTCTTTTTCAACGTCAATCACACCACTTGTTAAAAGTGTTGTTAAAGATGCATGTCCAGCAAGAACACCAAATTCGCCCTCTTCACCAGGTAAAGTAACGCTAATTACCTCACCATCAAAGATTTCGCCGTTTGGAGTTAGGATTTCAAGTTTAAACTTATCCATTATAGTCCTTTAAATAACAATTACTTGTTATTGATTTTCTCTTGTTTAGCAATAGCTTCTTCCATATTTCCAACCATGTAGAATGCATTTTCAGACATATGATCATACTCACCGTCTAAAATACCTTTGAAACCTTTAATAGTATCTTCAAGTTTAACATACTTACCAGGAGCACCAGTAAATACTTCAGCAACAAAGAAAGGCTGAGAAAGGAACTTCTCAATTTTACGAGCACGTTCAACAACATTTTTGTCATCTTCAGATAATTCGTCCATACCAAGAATCGCAATGATATCTTGAAGGTCTTTGTACTTTTGAAGTGTAGTTTGAACACCACGAGCAACACCGTAATGCTCTTCACCAACAATTTGTGGATCAAGTAATCTTGAAGTTGAATCCAATGGATCAACTGCAGGATAAATACCTTTTTCAGCAATTTTACGGTTAAGAACTGTAGTTGCATCTAAGTGAGCAAAAACAGAAGCAGGAGCCGGGTCAGTTAAATCATCTGCAGGTACGTATACCGCTTGAACAGAAGTAATTGAACCTTTGTTCGTAGATGTAATTCTATCTTGTAATGCACCCATTTCACGAGCAAGAGTTGGTTGGTAACCAACAGCTGATGGAATACGACCAAGAAGAGCTGACATTTCAGAACCTGATTGAGCAAAACGGAAGATATTGTCAATGAACATAAGAACATCAAGACCTTTCTCATCACGGAAATACTCAGCCATAGTAATACCTGTAAGTGCGATACGGTTACGTGCACCTGGAGGCTCAGACATTTGACCGTAGCACAGTGCAACTTTGTCAAGTACGTTAGAGTCTTTCATTTCGTAGTAAAGGTCATTTCCTTCACGAGTTCTTTCACCAACACCAGCGAAAACAGATAAACCGTCATGACCGTGTGCAACATTGTGAATAAGCTCCATGATGATAACTGTTTTACCAACACCAGCACCACCAAATAATCCAACTTTACCACCCTTAGAGTAAGGAGCAAGTAAATCAACAACTTTGATACCTGTTTCAAACATTTCAGTAGTAGTAGACTGATCTACTAGTGGTGGTGGAGTACGGTGAATAGACCACTTTTCAGAATCAGTAATTTGCTCACCACCATCGATAGTCTCACCGATAACGTTAAAAATACGACCAAGTACTTTATCCCCAACAGGAACTTTAATAGGAGAACCAGTAGCAGTAGCATCCATACCACGTACTAAACCTTCACTCATATCCATAGCAATCGTTCTAACACGACCATCACCTAAGTGAGCAGCAACTTCAAGAACTAAACGATGTTCGCTACCCTCTAAACTAACTTTAACTTCAATTGCTTCGTTAATTACAGGTAAGTAACCATCAAAATCAACATCAACAACCGGGCCCATTACCTGGCTAATCTTTCCAATCATATTATTCTCCATTATTTCATCGACTCCACACCACTAATAATCTCTATTAGTTCGGTAGTAATAGATGCTTGTCTAGCTTTATTAAACTTCACGTTTAGAGATTTAACCATCTCTTTGGCATTGTTTGTAGCTGTATCCATAGCTTGCATACGAGACGAATGTTCTGCTGCAAGTGAATCAATTAGTGCATAATATAAGTTGTAATCAACATATTTATTTACCAATGAATCAAGCATATCTTCTTCATTTTGTGCTTCAATTTCTAACATTGAACTGTGAGAATCACCACACTCAAACCCATCAGTATCAATAGGTAGTACTTTGTTAACATGTAACTCTTGAGTTATCATATTTTTGTACCCATTATATACAATGTGTAGAGCATCAGTTTTTCCATCTTTAAAGTCCATGATAGATGTTCTAATAAACTCATCAGATCTAGATTTATCAGGTTTAGAACTTAAGTTAATAACAGAGTCAAAAAGTTCAACTTCATTATATTTAAAAAATTCTACACCTTTCTTACCGATACCACGTAAACGTACTTTTACATTTTTCTCTTTATAACTTTTAATGAGGGCTTTAACAGCTTTAATAGTTTTAATATTAAAACCACCACATAAACCTTTATCAGCAGTTACAAATACAATGTCAACCATTTTAGGGTTTTCAATCTTGTTAAAACAACGATTTTCAATCCCTCCAACTTTGGCACAGTTAATACGTCCAGCTATTTCGGCAATCACCTGATTCATTTTTTGAGCATAAAGACGAGAGCGACGTGCTAGCTCTTCTGCACGGCGAAGTTTAGCAGTCGAAACTAGCTTCATCGCACGTGTTGTCTTTTGAGTATTAGAAACACTCTTTATCTGTCTTTGAATATCTTTCAAGTTTGCCATTGAATAATCCCTTAGTTAGCTATAAAGCTAGCTTTGAACTCTTCAAGAGCTTTTAGTAATAATGCTCTTGTGTCATCATCAACTTTTGAATTACTTCTAATATTCTCAAATATTTGAGGATAAGATGCTTCAAGGAATGGATACATTTCAGCTTCAAAACGAACTACATTAGATGCAGCCATATCGTCTAAGAAACCTTCGTTACCAGCAAAAATAATAGCAACTTGTTTCTCAACAGGAATTGGAGAGAAAGGTCCTTGCTTAAGCACTTCTACCATTCTTTGACCACGTTCTAGTTGTTGACGAGAAACAGCATCAAGATCAGATGCAAACTGAGCAAATGCTTGAAGTTCGCGATACTGAGCAAGATCAAGTCTTAAAGTACCAGCAACTTGTTTAGTAGCTTTAATCTGAGCAGCACCACCAACACGAGAAACTGAAAGACCAACATTAATTGCTGGACGAACACCCGAGTTAAATAGATCTGTTTCTAAGAAGATTTGACCATCTGTAATTGAAATAACATTTGTTGGAATATATGCCGCAACATCACCAGCTTGAGTTTCAATAATTGGAAGAGCAGTAAGTGAACCAGCTCCTTCTTCATCAGACATTTTTGCAGCACGCTCAAGTAAACGAGAGTGAACATAAAAAACATCACCAGGATAAGCTTCACGACCCGGAGGACGACGAAGAATAAGTGACATTTCACGGTAAGCAACTGCATGCTTAGATAAATCATCATAAACGATTAGACCATGTCTTGCATTATCACGGAAATATTCTCCCATAGTAACACCAGTATATGGAGCTAAGAATTGAAGTGCAGCAGCTTCAGCAGCAGTTGAAGATACAACGATTGTATATTCAAGTGCACCATGCTCTTCTAAACGACGAACAATTTGTGCTACTGTTGATTCTTTTTGACCTATTGCTACATATATACAACAAACACCATTACCCTTTTGGTTAATGATAGTATCTATTGCAACTGTAGTTTTACCAGTCTGTCTATCACCAATGATAAGCTCACGTTGACCACGACCAATTGGAACAAGAGCATCAATTGCTTTAATTCCAGTTGCAAGAGGCTCATGAACAGATTTACGGTTCATGATTCCAGGTGCTTTTTCTTCTACGAAACGAGTTTCAGTAGTTTCAATTGGACCTTTACCATCGATAGGCTCACCAAGTGCGTTTACAACGCGACCTAGAAGTGCATCACCTACAGGAACACGTAAAAGTTTTCCTAAACGCTTAACACTCATACCTTCACGAAGTTCTGTACCACCACCTAGAATTACTACACCTACAGAACTTTCTTCAAGGTTCATTACAAGACCTTGAGTCCCGTTTGTATCTTCGAATTCTACCATTTCTCCTGCCATAACATTGCTAAGTCCGTAAACTCTTGCAACACCATCAGCATAAGAAACAATCTTACCTGTTTCGTTAATATCAACACTTAATTCAAAATTGTCAATACGTTCTTTAATTATTGAGCTGATTTCATCAGCTTGGATTTTTGCTACCACTATTGTTCTCCTCTTATCAAGTTAAATTGCTTTAATGATATGTTCTATCATTTGACTATCGATTCTATCTTTAGAGAAATTAATCTCAATACCCAGACCTACTACTTCTACTTTAATACCATTAAAGTCATTCTTTACAAATGTTAAAGCAATAGTAGAGTTAAACTTATTGTTTAAACCAGTACTTAATTCAGTAATTACTTTAGCATCGATATCACTATCGCTGTAAATAATTCCCTCATAAGTTTTAGTAGAGTTTGCTATATCTTTTTTTAATTCACTTGCAATAGCAGGAATTATATTGATACGTTTGTTTTCAACTAAAAGTTTAATTAAGTTGTTAATCTGCTCTGACTCTGCAGATTTAACTGCATCTAAAAGAATTGCAGATTTATCTGAAGCATTTACATGCGGATTAGCAATTATACTTACAAATTTATCATCTTTAAATGAGTCTGCTAATACAGAAAAAACATCTGATACAGTTTGCATTGTTGCTAAATCTGAACCTGCGTTTAAAGCTTTAATATATTTTTTTGCAATCAGTTCTTCCATTTAAGCAACCTTCTTCAAAATAACATTAGCCATAGCTTCTTTATCAAAGTCACCAGAACTTTGAGCAAGAGTCTCTGTAATTACGCTTTCAACAACACCACGAACCATTTTTCTTTGTGCATAGTCTCTTGTAGAAGATCCCTGCTTAGTTAATGTTTCTAAGTCTAACTCACATTGAGTCATTATGTTGTCATTAAGAATCTTGTTCTCTTTTTTAGAACTTACTACTAAATCTGATGCAAATTTCTCTGCATCAGTTATTTTAGTAAGTGCTTCTTTTTTAAGAGTTACTGATTCATTCAGTTTGTCTTGAACCTTTTTCAATTCGTCAGCAATAGCTTGACTTCTTGATGCAAAAAAAGCTTTTGCAGGTTCTCCAACTAGATACCAAACAAGCCCAGCAAATAGTAAAAAGTTTACTGTACGTTGTACAATATCTGTTTCACCATGCCCAGCTTCAGATGCAAATGCATAAGTTGACATCATTAGTATTAGTACTAAAATTCTACTCACATTACACCCTTATATTTGACTAAATTTAGCTTTTACAGCTTCTTTAAACACTGGAACTTGAGACATAAGGTCTGAAGTCAACTCATCTTTAGCTTTAGAGAGTGATTGCTCAAACTCTAAATATTCACTAGCAAGTTCAGCACGTTTTGCCTCTAACTTACTCTCTGCTAATTCCTTAGCATCTGTTATAACTTTTTCTCTTAGGGCCGCAGCTTCTAGTTTAGCAGTCATAATTATTGACTTAGCTTTTTCGTTAAGAGTGTTGATTTCATCATCATTAGAACCTGTTTTATCAAGGTCTTTTTTAATGTCTTCATCACGCTTACTCATAAAACTAAATAATGGATTATAAAGCCAACTATTTAGAACGGCTATAAGGGAAACAAATACAACAAATGTAACCAAGAGTAGTATTGGATTTATATCTAACATAGCACCTCCTAAAAGTTGCGAGATTATACTATGATTAAATTGAAAGGATAGTTAAATGGAGAAAAAAATTTATAAATTTAGGGTTTAGTCCCTAAGATGTGACAGGAAATCTTCAATTTCATCTTCACTTGAAAATTCTATTGTGAGTGTTTTTTTACTTGTTTTTAATTTTAATCCAAAATATTGTAATCTATTTTTTAAGTTTTTAAAATCATAAGAGAGTTCTTCTTTTTCTACAACAAGAGGTTTATTAGAAGTTTTGTTAGACTTTATCATAGCTTCAACATCTCTTACACTCAATTTTTGTCCAATTATTGAATTCACTATGAGTTGTTGCTCTTTTTCATCTAGACCCACTAAAACTTTTGCATGTCCTGCGGAGATCTTTTTCTCTAAAAGCATCTTTTGTGTTTTTACAGAAAGTTGTAGGAGTCTTAAAGTATTTGTAATATGTGTTCTACTTTTATGCACCATGTTTGATAGTTCATCATGTGTTAAATCATGGAGTTTAATAAGTTCTGAGTAAGCATCTGCAAGTTCAATAGAATTTAATTCTTCACGTTGAATATTTTCAATCAGTGCAAATTGACGCATCTTTTGTTCATCAGAGTTAAGAACGATTGCACGTATCTCTTTAAGTTTTGCTAATTTACTCGCACGAAATCTTCTCTCACCTGCGATAAGAACATAACCATCTATATCTTCTGTTACAACGATAGGTTGTATTAAACCGTCTTCTTTAATCGAGTTTGCTAGTTCTATTAATGTAGATTCTTCAAAAACTTTTCTAGGTTGAAATGGATTAGGTCTAATGTCTTTAAGGGCTATCTCTAAAACCATGTCACGTTGAGAACCTTCATTCTCATATGCTTCGTCCATTTCCCCTAAAAGTGCATCCAGCCCTCTTCCTAGTCTCTGTGTCTTCATTATTTGATAATCGCCTGTGCTAAATTTTGGTAAGCGATAGAACCACTTGATTTTACATCATAAAGAATTGCAGGTTTACCAAAAGATGGTGCTTCTGCTAGTTTTACATTTCTTGGTACTACTATATATTTTCCACTTTCATCTTTAAAAAATTTTCCCTTAAAGTGCTGTTGTAAATCTGCAAAAACTTGCTTGGAAAGGTTGTTTTGAGAGCTATACATCGTTGGTAAAAAACCTTTTACACTTAGTTTAGGGTTGATAGACTTTTTAACAAGTTTAACTGTGTTTAAAAGTTGTGCTAAACCTTCTAATGCAAAAAACTCACACTGTATTGGGATAATTACAGAATTTGATGCAGAGAGTGCATTAATAGTCATGGGACCAAGTGCTGGAGGAGAGTCTATAATAATATAGTCATAATCCTTTTTAACATTAGCTATAGCATTTTTAAGAACTAATTCACGGCCTTTAGCCTTATCTGTATCATAGTACTCTTTCTCAATTCCAACTAAACCTATGTTTGATGGGACTATATGAAGAGTTGGTAAATCAGACTTTAAAATTATATCTTTTAATTTTTTTGTTCCGATGAGGACATGGTATATGTTAAACTCATAATCATTACGATGAAAACCAAACGAAGTTGTTGCGTTTGCTTGGGGATCTGAGTCTATTAAGAGTACTTTTTTTTCTGCTACTGCAAGGGATGCTGCTAAATTTACAGCTGTTGTTGTTTTACCAACTCCACCCTTTTGGTTCGCGATTACGATTACTTCACTCATCTTAAACTATATATCCTCTCACCATTTATATTTAAACTTCCATCATTCTCAAGTACTGCTTCACTTAGTGAAACTTTTAGACCTTTGACATGTGTAAAGAAATTTTGATTTGTACAAAATTTTATCTTATATTTGCTAAAAACTTGCTTCCATAAAGGTTTTTTTTCTATATTTTTAAAATAACTTTTTAGTATGATATTTTTATCTAGCTCTAAATCTAAGCAGGTGAAGCCATTGCAGGACTTTATCAAATTTAGGCCTACACCACAAACAATAGTATTATTAACTACATTTGTTATCATACCTCCGATCTTGTCTTCATTTATATACAAATCATTAGGCCATTTAAGAAATACCTTAGAACCAAACTCTTCTAGTGTCTCTTTTAAAATGTATGAGAAATAGATAGAAGAGGATTCAAGTTTTAAGTCTTTAGGTAAAGCACTTAAAGGCAAGGCGAAAGATAAAAATAGGTTACCCTTTAAAGAGGTCCAAGTATTATCACGACTCCCCATTCCTTCTGTTTGTATTTCACAAACTACAGCAAGAGGTAAAGTAGGTTTAGTCGTTTTTATCAGTTCTTTTAAATAAAGTTGTGTAGAGGGAAGTGTATCAAAATAAAGTGTCTTCAATTGTCAATCTTTTTCCGTTAATGTAAGAGAGAATACTCATCTCTTTTTTTGATTGGGGTTGTACAGTATAAATTTTCACACTACCCTTCTCACAAGAAACGACTATAAAGTCATTAGCTATTTCAAGAATTTGTCCAGCTTTTCCAATAGTACACTTATCTACTAAATCAAGTTTTTTCAGTTTCATACCAGACTCTAAATAAACTCCAGGCCAAGGAGTAAATGCACGATACTTATTATAAAGTGTATGTGCATCATCAAATGAAACTAGACCATCTTGTTTTGTTATTTTTTTACAGTGTGTTGACTCAACATCATTTTGTTTAAGAGGTTTGTATGTCTCAAAGTTTTTAAGCACATCTACTGTTAAGTTTATTGCAACCTCAGTAAGTCTTTGAAATAGAGTCTCAACCATCATATCATTAGCTACGGCTATAGTATCTATTTTTAAAATATCACCCGTATCAAGACCCTCTTCCATAAGCATAGCTGTTACACCTGTCTCTTTATCATCATTAAGTAGTGTTTGTTGAATCGGGCTAGCACCACGGTACTGTGGAAGTATAGAAGCATGAAGATTGATACAAGGTGCATGGTCTAAAATAGCACGAGGTAGTATTTGACCATAGGCAGCTACAACTATATAATCACACTCTATTTTTAAAAGCTCAACTACTGTCTCTTTATCACGAAGACGATTAGGTTGATACACGTCAATATTGTTTGACGCGGCCATAACCTTAACCTCTGGAGCAGTCATAACTTTTTTACGACCTACGGGTTTGTCAGGCTGAGTATAAACTGCCACTACATTGATATTAGTTTCTTTAATAAGACGTTCTAAAATTTTCTGTGCATACTCAGGTGTACCCATAAAAATTACATTTAACATCTACTTAACCTTTGTAAAAAGTGTGCCACCTATATGTTTCGAATGAAGAGCAAAGGATTTAGCATCTCTTAAGTCAAAACCACTTGTTAAAAATGTATCAATATTAGATTCAAGTAAGTACGAAGCTGCTTTGAGTTTTGTAACAATACCACCAGTAGCGAAAACATTATTTGGAGTAGGAGAACAGTTTAACTCTTCTTCACTAATAAAATCAACAACTTTCAATACTTCTGCATGAATATGTTCTCTAGGATCACAGTTATAATAAGCATCAATATCTGAGAGTATAATTAATAAATCAGCACCCGTATCTTTTGCTATATATGCAGAGAGTTGATCGTTATCTCCAACCTCAAGCTCATCCGTTGATGTTGCATCGTTTTCATTGATGATAGGTAAAATATTATTCGCTAAAAGTGTATTGATAGTATGATTAATACGTGAACTATCATCTTTTTTATTTAAATTAGCAGCAGTTACTAAAACTTGTGAAGTGATGATATTAAAAGGGAGAAACTTTTTAGCATACCTACCTAGGAGTATAGGTTGACCAATAGCCGCTAAGGCTTGTTTATTTGAAAGTATAGTTCGGTCTAACTTTAAAGCAGTGTAACCGGCTGAAACAGCACCTGATGAAACTAAGATAACTTCATTATCCTGTTTTAACTCAGCAAGAAAGGCAACAAGTGCTCTCATTCGCTTTAATGCTATTTCCCCATGATCTGTTAAAACTGCACTTCCAACCTTAACAACGATTCGTCTCATCACTTAACTTTATACTCTATCAGTTTGCACTAGATTAAAGAGTGCATGTTTTAATGCATCTATGTTTTTATGAGTTGGAGAAGATATAGGCGCAACTAAATACGGCTTTGTAATATCAAATCCTAATTCGTCTGATGCTGAGTCTTGAACATAAAAAGGCATTTTAGAATCAAAGTTAAACTCATTTGTATATGATTTTTCTAAACCTAAAAGTTCTAAAAATCCATTTACAAGTGCTTCTATCTCATCAGGTGGAATTACATCTACACGTGTTAAAGCAATAGCAAATTTTGAATTACCAAGAATCTCTGAGAATGAAGCAATTTCATCTTTGAGTACTTCTATCTGCTCTTTTAGCTCTCTATAGTTTCCTAAGTCAACCATATATAGAAGAATTTTTGTTCTTTCAATATGACGTAAGAACTGAATTCCTAAACCTTTACCTTCATGTGCTCCACCGATAATACCTGGAATATCAGCCATTACAAATGACTCATAGTCTCCAATGTTAACTTGACCAAGTTTAGGAGTTAATGTAGTAAACTCATAGTTTGCTATCTCAGGTCTTGCATTTGACACAGTTGAAATAAGAGTAGACTTTCCAACATTTGGAAAACCAACTAAACCGATATCTGCGATAAGTTTGAGGTCAAGTTTAATAGCTCTAGTCTCACCATTTTCACCCGGTTGTGAATATGTTGGTCTTTGGTTTGTTGGTGATTTAAAGTGAGTATTTCCAAGTCCACCTTTACCACCTTGAAGAAACTTCTCTTCTTGTCCGTCAGTAGTCATATCAAACAGGATATCACCCGTTTCCATATCAATTATCTGTGTACCTGGAGGAACGATGATAACTTTTTTATCACCAGATTTTCCAGTACAGTTTCTACCTTCACCAGGTTTTCCACCCTCAGCTTTAATATGCATCTTTCTTTGAAAGTGAGAAAGTGTATGCGTATTGTTATCACATCTGAAATAGATGTCACCACCTTTTCCACCATTACCACCATTTGGACCACCATTGAGTACAAATTTCTCACGACGGAATGCAACACAACCTTGTCCACCTTTTCCTGAACTAACTGTTAATCCGACACTATCTGTGAACATATTTTTTCCTTGGTGTTAAATACTTAAAAATTTACTAACAATGAAAAGAGTTAATTATTAAATATTTATTGTTTATTTAGAATTGTAAAAATTCTCAAATGAAGTATCTGGGCAAAAGCCCAAATATTTGTAGAGTTATACTGCAGGTATAATTGAAACTTGTTGACGTTTTTTGTCTTTTCTTTCGAATCTAACAACGCCATCAACTAATGCGTAAAGAGTATGATCTTTACCCATTCCCATATTTGTACCTGGGTGAACTTTAGTTCCACGTTGACGAATTACAATGTTACCAGCGATAACAGATTCCCCACCGAATTTCTTTACACCAAGTCTTCTACCGGCTGAGTCACGATTATTCTGTGTACTACCCTGTCCTTTCTTATGTGCCATTTTATGCTCCTACGTTTAGTTTAGCTTATGCAGCTATTTTCGTGATTCTAACACGAGTGAAGTCTCGTCTGAAACCACGCTTAACTTTACTGTCTTTACGACGACGTTTCTTAAAAGTAATAACTTTTCTCTCACGTCCTTCGTTCATAACAACACCAGTAACGATTGCACCTTCAACAAAAGGAGCTCCGAATACAAGTTCACCTGCGTTAACAGCTAAAACTTCTTTGATTTCTATAACAGTACCAGCGTCAAGAGACATTTTATCGAATGATATTTCATCACCCTCTGTCACTTTATACTGCTTACCACCATTTTTAATAATTGCGTACATTTGTGGTCCTTAAATAAATATGTATTACTACAATAAAGTGCGCAATTCTATCCAAACAAGCTTTAAGTTTTGTTTAATGCTTGATGAATTTTTGTATTTAGCACATTATTGTATTTTTTTTTGCTTTAAATAGCTTTTAAAACTATTTTACTAATGCTACAGCATCAACTTCTACAAGTGCATTTTTAGGTAATGTTTTTACAGCTACTGTTGCACGAGCTGGTTTATGTGAACCAAAAGCTTTAGAATAGACTTCATTCACAAGAGTAAAATCATCCATATCTGCTAAAAATATAGTAGTTTTTAAAACATCATCCAGAGAGCTTCCTGCTTCAAGAAGAACTGCTTCAAGGTTTTTCATAACACGTACGGTTTGAACGACTACATCTTCACGCAAGAGTTCATCTCCACCCTCTGGTGTTAGAGCGATCTGCCCCGATGTATATACGATTCCATTTGCTACTACAGCTTGAGAGTAAGGTCCTATTGCTGATGGTGCATCTTTTGTTTGTACTAGTTCCATATTTTTATTCCTTAATTTTGTTTTTCAAAGATTATTTGTTAAAGTCGAATTCTTCTTGTGCATTATCCATAAAAGCATTAAAACACGGTAGTCCACGGTGACCTAAAGAACTATATAAAATATTTCCCTCTGCATCTGTAAAGTAGTGTCTTGGCACTGGTGCTGTTTCAAACTGTTTAGGGATAGAATGTTCATCACGTGACATATGAATAGCTATAAACTCACTATGAAGTCTTTTTTTTATTCCTTCATTTTGTAGTGTAGTATTTGCAAACTTTTTACACCATTTGCAGTTATCACTTGTAATAAAGAGATAAATAAGCTTGTCTTGTTTCTTAGCATCTACTAAAGCTTGGTCATAATCACTCGGCCAGTCTAAGTTTGCACTAAAAAGTGAAGTAGCTAATAGGATTATAAATAATAAATTTTTCATAATTACTCCCAGTTATCTATTAAAGTTTTAAACACTTTACATAAGTCCTCAACTTCAGCTCTTGTAGTTCTTTCATTTACAGAGTGGATAGAGTCGTTTTTAACTCCAAATTCTATCACCGCTACACCAAGGGGAGAGATAAAGCGTGCATCACTTGTACCACCAGCTGTTGAATGCTCAGGTCGTATGCCTGTCACACTCTCTATCGCACTATCAATGAATCTTACAAGTTTAGTGTCTGTATCGGTTCTAAAAGGATAAGAGCCCTGCGTTAAACGTAGCTCATAATCGAGTCCTTTAAAATGTTCTTCTACAAACATTGTAACTTCTTTTTGTGTAGTTTTTGTGTTGTTTCTAACATTAAACATCATCTTAAGCTCATTTGGAGTTACATTAGTCACCTGCATACCTGAACGGATATCAGTAACCACAAACTTGCTTGGTGAGAAAAACTCATCACCATTATCTAAATCAACTCCAGCCATATTCCCAAGTACTTTGGAGATGTTATGAATAGGATTTATCGCTTTTTCTGGATAAGCTGCATGGCCTTGTTTCCCCTTTAAGGTTACATAACCATTTATAGATCCACGACGTCCAACTTTGATAGCATCTCCAAATGTGTTTGAGCATGTAGGTTCAGCAACAACACAGGCATCTGGAAGTAAGTTATTGTTTTCTAAAAATTCTAGCAGTTTTACTGTTCCATTTACGGCTTCACCTTCTTCATCTGAGGTAAGCATAAGTGAAAGTGTGCCTTTAAACTCTTTTGTATCTTTAACAGCCTGAGTAAATGCAGCCAAACCACTCTTCATATCTTGAGCACCACGGCCATATATAAACCCGTCTTTCTCAACAGCTTCATATGGATTTGTATCCCAGTTACTTCCAGCAGGAACCACATCTACATGTCCCGCAAAACAGAGGTGTTCACCCTCTGAGAATTTCTTATAGATAAAAAGGTTTTTTATACCACCCACATCAACTCGTACTGCATCAAAACCTTCAAGGTATTCTTCTATAAAATCTAGTAAACCACCATCATCAGGTGTTTCACTCTTGGAGTTGATAAAAAATTTAAAAAGTTCTATTACATCCACGGTCTACTGTCCTGGATTATCATAAAAGATATAAGGAGTTGAGAAGTTACTCACTTCAAAGTATAGTTTTTTCTCGCCTGCATCTACTTTATAGTTTTGGTTGATGTCTAAATAACCATAACCGTATCTATAGTTTCTTGATTCTAATCCATTTGTAGAGATTGCTGTAGAGAGTTTATCTATTTTGATATAACGCTGGACAAGTTTTTCACCCATATAAACATCTAAAACACCATCAGTTCCTGTCCAGTTTTGGATACTACGACCTATCTTATTTTGTGTCTCTTGTGTACAAGCACTCAAAAGAAGTGCTAGCGCAAGAACAGTTATAGCTAGTATTTTGTTCATTATGCTACTCCATTTTTAAGAATTCGTAGTGCTTTCTCTTCATCATCAGTTCGCATTAAGGACTCGCCAACTAAAAATGCATCTACACCAGCCTTACTCAAATCTTCTAACTGTCCATGCTCATATATACCACTCTCAGCTACGATAATCTTACCATTTGGAATAAGAGGAATGAGTTCATAACAGAGATTCATATTCATCTCAAATGTTTGAAGATTTCTATGATTAATACCAATAATGTCAGCTCCCGCATAAATGGCCTTTACTAAATCCTTCTTATCATGTACTTCAACAAGTGCTTCCATACCTAAGTGTCTTGTATAACCCAGTAAATCTTTGAGTTCACCTTTAGAGAGTGCCGCAGCAATAAGTAAAATAAAATCAGCACCATGCACTACAGCTTCAAGTACCTGATACTTTGAAACTATAAAGTCTTTACGCAGAAGTGGTATACCTACATAACGACGAATACCACCGAAAAAATGTGGCTCAGTGAGGATTGAGATAGCACTTGCACCTCCTCGTTCGTAAGCTTGAGCAATTGCAAGCGGGTCAAAATTTTCACGAATTACACCCTTTGAGGGAGAAGCCTTTTTTACCTCAGAGATAATTCGGTATGGGTCTTCCTCTGTTGCTTTTAAGTAAGGAATAACATCACGAGGTACTCTAGCATTAAATGCAAGTGAACGTCCTAACCAATCAAGAGAAAACTTTTTTTCCCGTTGAACTAAATCCTCTTTCGTTTTTTTAATAATATCATCTAAAATCATTTTATATTTTTACCTTTTTATGTTTTTTAAACATTCGTTTATCTTTTTTACATGGACTTTCACTTCGGGGTCATCACCACCTTCCATCTGAGCCACTTCTTTTATAAGTTTATCTGCTTTTTCACACTTACCAAGTTTATAATAACCCCATGCTTTGGAGTCAAGGTAAAATGCAGACTTTGGTTGCAAAATCAACACTCTATCAATATATGACATGCCTTTTTTCACATCTATTTCATGGTCTATAAGTATATAACCAAGGTAGTTGAGATAAATTGTTTGATTCTTGACTTGTACAACTTTTTCTAACTTAGTTATAACACTTTTAAGTAAAACTTTAGATGATTTATTTTGAGCACTTTCGTACTCATAAATAGCACTCTGTCCTAAGTAGTCCATATTAAGAGTTTTGGAGTACAACTTAGAAGCTAGCACATATGCTTTATCATAATACTTTAAAGAGGAGTATAACTGAAGAAGGACTTCATCATTACTATTGGATTTTTCTAAAAATTTTGTCAAACCAATATAGTCTTGTTTATATGTGTAAATCTGAATAATTCTTTTGGCCACTTTAGGACTTTTATCAAATTCATATAATCTTAAATTCGTTGCGAGTAATCCATCAATATTATTGTCATTAGAATAAAAAGCTATTAAACGTAGGCAGATGAGTTCTGAGCAACCAAGCATTCTAGAGTAAGTCTCAAGATGTGCAATCGCCTCTTTTTTTCTTCCAAGATTTACATACAAAATGATAGACATTTTATCAAGTATTTTTTCATTATTTTCTTTTGCATAAGCACTTTCTAGATACTTCACAGCCAAATCAAACTCTTGGCGTTTAATATATATATCTGAGGTTAAAAGGTAATCATTTGGTTTTTTTGTCTTACTCGCTAAAAGAACTGAAAGTTTTATAGCTTCATCAAGTCTATTTAACTCAAAAAGTGCAACTACCTTATATCTCATTAGTCTAAAATCAAAAGTGTTCTCTTTTTGCAAACTATCTACTCTTTGTATAAGTTTTTCGTTTTCTCTCGCCATCAAGTCATTTTCAAGAGAACGATATATATACTCTTTTTTATCTGATTTCTCATAAAGAGTTGTAAAAAGATCAGCAGCAGACTTGTTGTCGTGTACTTCTTCGGCACGCAGAGCAAAAAGTATATAAGTATCTTCATCTACAAAAGCTTTTTCATTTGCTTGTACATTTACATTCTCTTTTAGGGAGCATGAGCTAAAAACTATAACACTAATAAAAAAGATACAAAGTTTAATCATCAACTATTCCTGGACATTCTTCTTTGAGTTCATCCACATGTGTTTTAAAGTAATCCCAAAAAGGAAATGTTATACACTGTGAAGGTCTTGCTTCATATATTTTACAGCCATTACTCTCTCTGTCATAAAAAACACATTCATAAGAGCCCTTATGTTGTACTTCTTTTATAGAATATTTATAGCCGTGCTTAAAGAGATATTTTATCCCAAAATCATTAACACTTAGCTTTAGTAATGCTGCTATCTTAAATATCTCACCTTTTGAAACATGAATATAACCACTCTCCCCCGTACAACATCTACCTTCACAGCTAGCACAAGCATCTTGATTAAAGGAATAAGGGTAACCCTCTTTTTTAATTATAGTTGACATTTTATACTCTTTGTATCTGTTTTTATAAAGATATTTTTTGTTATCTGTGTATATTCATTCTCACGCATAACAATAAGTGGTTCTAAAATCTTCATCATAGATTTTGAACCATTTCTAGCATGTACCATTACCAAAGAAGCATTTTTTTCTTCTTTTGAGTGAACAAACTGTACATCACATATTCGCATTTTCACCTTTACTATAGCACTACATATATCTCCAAATGAACTTGGGTCATAACAGAAAATAAAATGAGAATGGGGTTTGAGTAGTTTGGATACTTTTGTAAAAAATAGGTCTAGAGGAAGATTTGAAGCATATCTGGCATTAAGAAGTACGGCATCTTCACTTTTTTGTACACCATCAGGGTAAAAGGGAGGGTTTGAGACTATAAAGTCATACTTATTCTCTTCTTCAAGTTCTAAAAAGTTTGACTCAAAAAGTCTGTACTCTATCTCGTTGATGAGTGCATTCTTTTTTGCATACTTTATAAATAGTTCTTGTTTCTCAACAGCTGACAACCTAACTTTAGTAAAATCCCTTGCAAGGAGAAGACCTACTATACCACAACCTGCTCCAACATCAAGTAGTTCTCCTTTTGGATTAAAACGAGAAATAAAGTCATATAAAAAAAGAGAGTCGGAGTTATAAGAGTATCCTGATTCTGGTTGATAAAGTGTCATGAACGAAAGAGACCTTTTTAATTAGATATAATTTCATTATTATATCCTATAAAGGCTTTACTCTCATGATAATCATTCCTGCACGACTCGCATCAACACGTTTTCCTCAAAAGGTTTTAGCAGATATAGGGGGACTTCCTATGGTAGTTCGAACAGCACAAAGAGTTGCACACTTAGATAGAGTTGTGGTCGCTGCTGATGATGAAAAGATTATAGAAGTTTGTAAGAATTATGGTATTGAAGCTATGCTTACATCAACTACACATAAAAGTGGAACAGACCGTATTCACGAATGTGCCACTATTTTAAACTTATCAGATGATGAACTCATTATTAATGTTCAAGCTGATGAACCATTTATAGAGCCTGATGTAGTCGAGTCACTTATAAAAAAACTCAAAATTCTACAGCAGTTAAATGAGCCTTTTATTATGGGAAGCTGTTACAATGCCATAAATGCAGAAGCAGCAGAGGATCCAAACCTTGTGAAGGTTGTTTTAGATGATGCTGACAATGCCATCTACTTTTCTCGCTGTGCGATTCCTTATAACCAAGGTGGAGGGGCTAAGTACTTTGGACATATAGGAATTTACGGTTTTGCTAAAAAAAGTTTAAAAGAGTTCTGTACACTTAAAGATGCACCTATTGAAGACATAGAAAAACTTGAACAACTCCGTGCTATTTATCATCAAAAAAAGATTAGTATGGTGAAGGTTAGTAGTACTGGTTTTGGGATAGATACAGTTGAAGACTTAAAACGAGCCGTAGAGATATTTCTCTAGACTCCTTAAGTCTATCTATCGTGCCTTAATATAAACAGTATATGTTCCAAACTGCTCAGTTACTGAGAAATCATGTCTTTGACAAAACTCTGCATTCATTTTATCTATAATATTTTTTGCTGCAGTAGCAGCTTCTTCTTTACTTGAAAAGTCTTGATTCTCTGCCAAACCATTTTTCACAAAACAACTACATGGATTCATTACATTTACTTTATACATATTAATCTCCTAAAATCAAATATATCGTCGACTTTTTCACTCTATTATGGTCTATTTTGTAAAAGAAGTTGAAGAATATTTGAAGCTACTTTATCTATATTTATTACACTAAAGTGTTTAGACTCTTCATCTTCTTCTACAATCTAAAGAACTCTATATATTAAAAAAAATTTGAGACTTTGACAGTTTATAACCTTTTAAGTAACTCTTGTATACAGCGATTATAATCTTGCATTCCCTTAGAACGTTTTTCGTCTAAGATTATAGGTTTTCCAGATTCAAATTGTTGTGCAAGTTTGATATCTACACCTATAGGCGAGAGTAGCTTTTCTTTACCAAAAGATTTTTTTATCTTTTGTACAGACTCTTTATGCTCATTGATATGCGGATTAAACATTACAGGTAATATAGACACATCTACTATTTCTTGTTCTTGTATTTTTGCAGTTTTATACAAGGCACGAAGCATCTGTCCAACGGCTACAACACCTAAATGGTGAGGGACAAAAGGGATAAGTAAAGTATCTGCCACTTCAAGAGAGTTTTTGAGTAGAGCATCATATGTTGGAGGAGTATCAATAACACAGTAATCAAAAAAGTCTGCAATTTTCTCTCGTTTAAAACGATTTTTCAGTATTCCTCTTAAGTCAGAGTACTCATATACATCAAAATTTACAAGAGCTGGAGAAAGGGTAAGGTTCTCATGAACTGTGGGAATAAAAGTCTCACTCAGTGTTGCACCCTCAAATATAGAATGTACCCCAAGTGTTTCTCCTGGTTCACACCCCACACCTATAGAGGCATGACCTTGTGTATCAAGGTCTAACAATAAAACGGAACCTGTTTTTGCTAAACCACTGGCAATATTAACAGCTGTGGTTGTTTTGGCTGAACCACCTTTACGGTTACTAACTACAATGGTTTTCACTAGGGTCAAATCCTTCTAATACTGTTTGATATAATCTTTTTTTCTCATTAAAATTATAAGAACAAGTATAATTTTTTTTATATGCCATAACAAGTTGTAGCACTGCTAAATGAATATCTTCACACTCTGTAAAGTTTAAAGAGATTTCTTCACCTGCTTTTCCCTGTAAAAAATCACGAAAAGAGACTACCTCATCTTCGTATATTACAGATGTAAACCTTGCTTCATTTTTTTCATAAGTAATGGACATTTTCTCTCCTTTATTTTGGTAGTTTTACAGTTTTAATTACATTAATTAAAACACTATCAAGGTCTAAAATACCTTCTAAGTCTAAGAACTTACTCATTTCATTATCACTCATATTACTATTGAGATCACTCTCTTCAACATGTGCTATGTCTTCTATGATATCTACTTTTATAGCAAAAAAGCTACCATTGTTTTCATAAATAATTAACTTTTGTAGGGAGTTAGCGATTAGGTCCAACTCATTTGTAAAAGTATCTAAGGCACCCATAGTATGCTCATATATATCTGCTATATCTTCATTAAACATTCTGAGTGCTTCTTCTTTATCTGTTTCACACATATCTAAGACAAAACCACCTGTTACATGTAACTGCTTATGATACTCAATAAGTTCATTAAGTATCTCAATAACATGGTCATCATAAGCAGTAAATGAATCTATCCATTTTCCAAGACCACAGGCATGTGGATCTAGTGTTTTAGTAAAGACTGAACCAGACTTTACTGAGACTTTTAAGGATTCCACCCACTCAGCATGTCCTTCTTTGAGACTTTTAAACAGAGCAACTAGTTCATCTTTATAGGGTTGTACCTGTATTAGTTTACGAAAACTCAGTACTTTAATGACTTTATCTTCATAAGACATCATACCGTCAATATAAGCATGAGAGTTAGGAATACTTGTTAAAGACATTGATTCTATTATGCGTTGAACATTCTCTATATTCATAGCATACTTATTTCCAGCCACACTAAATACTATTAAATCTATCATAATTTTTGCTCCTTATGCTACTTGAATATCTTCTTTTAGTTTTGAACTTATACCTAAAAGACCTAATGGATCCATCGCCATTATAATTTGACCATTTCCAAGTAATGCAGTTCCACTAAAGAGAGGGTGCCCTTCCATAATACCTACAAGTGGTTTTTGAACAACATCAAGTTGTCCTAAGAATGCATTTACAACTACGGCTAACTGATTGGCTTTGATATTTAACACCACTATTGAGAGTGGTTTATCTTGCATTTCATCTTCATTTAACATAGACTTGATAAAAAGAAGAGGAATTACATCACCTCTAATATATACAAAAGGCTCATTATTAAGATACTCAATCTCGCTGCGTTCAATTTTGACCGTCTCACTCACACTATCCATTGGAATACCATAATGAATAGAATTCATTTCTATGTGAAGTAATGAAGTAACAGCTAAAGACATAGGAATAGCAAGAGTAATCACAGTTCCTTCATTTGCTTTAGTTGAGATACCTATACTACCGCCAAACCCTTCTATAGATTTTCGAACAACATCCATACCTACACCACGACCACTAAACTCAGTTATAGTATCTGCTGTTGAGAGACCAGGAAGCAGAACTAATTCCGCCATCTCTTTCTCGCTCAGTGAATCTATCTGCTCTTGTGTCATTAGACCTTTTTCTACTACTTTTGAAGCAACTTTCGAGACATTTATACCAGCACCATCATCAGTTATCTCAATAATAATTCTATCAGATTGTGCAAATGCATTAAGAGTAACAGAACCCATAGGATTTTTACCCAACTTTTCACGAATATCCGGCATTTCAATACCATGGTCTAAAGAGTTTCTCATGATATGAATCATAGGATCAGCTAACATCTCAATCATATTTTTATCAAGCTTTGTCTCACCACCACTCATATCAAGTTTGACTTTTTTACCTAATGTTTTCACGATATCACGCACAAGTTTAGGGTACCTGTCAAAGACATACGATATAGGTAACATTCTCATACCCATGATAAGATCTTGGAGCTGTTCTGAGAGACGGTTAATAAAGATATACTTATCCATTATCTCGCGTTTTATCTGTTCATGTGTCATTCCGACTACATTATCAGCTAAATAAGGAAGTGAGTTTTTGGCAACTAAAAGTTCCCCTACAACATTCATAAGACTATCAATAGACTCTTGTTCAACTTTTACAGTTTTACCGACTACTGCTTTTTGTTTTTCTTCTTTGCCTATACCATTCACTTTTGGAGTTTTTTCTTCCTCTACAACTTCTACTTCGACTACAGTACTTGTAACTGCTACAATATTTTCTTTTTGAACTTCTTGTACTTTTTTCATTTCCTTTACCTCTTCAACTTTTGTTACTACTTCTTGTTCTATAGCTTTTTTTAGACTCAGCTGTACATCTAAAAATGATTGCACACTCTGTTTATCCGTTAACTCTGGCATATCTGGTAGGTATTTTCTTGTCTTTTCTAATGTAATTACAATTCTGAGTAAATCATCATCTACTTCAATATGTTCTAAGGCAATTTTTTGTTGCTCAAAAATACTTTGAAGTGTCTCTATTACATGCTCATTCATTTCAAGTTCTGTAGTTTCAAAAGATATTTCTTCTTTGCTTTCTTCTACTGTACTAGAACCAGATACAACATATGCTTCTCCCATATATAAAGAGGCGAAGAAGTCACTGAGTTTATTTGTATCTTCTTCTTCTATCATTCCTACAATATCTAATACTCGTGTCAGTTTTGCATGTTGAATAGTATCAACACCAATAAGTTCCATAGCACTAAGCAGTTCATCTTTTATAGTTTTTATGTTAAAGTTATCCGCTATGCTAACCAACTCTTTAAGTGAGTCAATCTGTAAACCGGTATCTCCAGTACTAGTGCTAAGTAGTGTTTCTACATCTAATGGAAGAAACTCTAAATCATCGATAAAGTTAAAAAGTGACTCTTCAATCTCTTCATAAGTAGCATAAATAAAAGCAACTAAAGAAGTTTTTAGGAGTAGTCCTTCTTCATCTTCTGTACCACTGAGCACTGATTTTGTATTTTCACTACTCATACAAGAGTAAATCCCTACCACTTTATCTTCTAATAGACTCAAGGTGTACACAGGATCATTTCCATAAAGCATACAAGTATCATCTATATCAAAAGTAACAGCATAAAGATGAGTATTTAAACAAAAATCTTCATCGATTTCACCTTGTTTAAAAGGAATTTGAATACTAGAAATATCGCGTAGCATAAATAATGGAAGATTTATTATCCTATTTTTATCTGCAAGGCTAAATGGACAAGACCAGTTTACTTCTGATTCTGCTTCTTTACCCATCTGCTCATGTAAACTTGCTACTATTCTTGATACAGTTTCTTCATCAGCATCAATAACTGCACCTGTCTCTTCTGCTGCTTCGATTAAGTTTACTACCTCATCAAAAGCATCATATAAAACATCTACCATACTATCCGCAAACTCTAGTTTTCCTCCGCGGAGCATATCAAGTAAATCCTCGGCATGATGGGTAATGTTTTTGACTGCTTCAAAACCTACTATTCCACTACCACCCTTAAGTGTATGTGCAGCACGAAATACTGAATTTAAAAGCTCTGGGTCATCTCCACCAATCTCACCAATATTTTGATCGATAAAAGCTAGATTTTCCCTTGCTTCACTTAAAAACTGTTCTAATAATTGATCCATAGTATCTTCCTATTTCTTTACTAAAATATCTATATATGCTTGAAGTTGGTCTGGTTTAATCGGTTTTGTTTCAAATAGATTAGCTCCCACTTTATATGCATTTATTCTATCTTCTGCTTTTGCTTGTGTTGTTACCATGATTACAGGCACATACTTATGATTCTCTTGTTTACGTAAATCTTTTATAAAAGAGTATCCATCCATAATGGGCATATTTACATCAACGAGATACAGGTCTATTTGTGCATCTAAACTTTTTTCTAATGCTTCCATACCATTTTCAGCTTCGACTATATCCATACCCATTGTTTTTAAAATAGCACTATGGTAGTTTCTCACTGTTTTTGAATCATCTACGACCATTATTGTTGACATCATATTCTCCTAAAAAAATTCTATTTCATCTTCTACATCAGATGCAGAAAACTTACCTGAAAATCTACTTTTTTTATCTTTTGCTTCAGCCAGAGTGATACTGAGTTTCGCTTGTAAATTACTTATACTTTCTTCAGCTAAACCTTCATCATTCTTATATGCATGTGAGAATATATCTATACTTTTTTTCATACTCTCTATTGCTTCAATACTTGCAGTTAATTGTTGAGTGATAATATCTTGATACTGTAAAGCAGTAGATATCTCTTCATCAATTTCAAGATTGTTCTTTTCCATAAAATTACTCATTTTCATTAAAGATTCACTTGAAAGTTCAATAACATCCACTTGAACACCTTTAATATGTGAGAGCAATTCATCTATCGAGTCCAGCATGAGCATTGTGATATCCTTTATACCGGTAAACGCAGCACTCTGGTAATTGCTTGTTTGAGCTGTGCCGGATTAAATGGTTTTACTATCCACCCTGTTAGTCCTAGTGCTTTACCTTGCTGTTTTAACTCAGGTTTAGTCTCTGTTGTAAGCATAAGTGTTGGTGTTCTACTGGTTGCAGCTACTGCTCTTAACTCTTTTAAAAACTCAAAACCATTCATTACAGGCATATTTAAGTCTGTAATAATTAGATCGGGTGTCATTCCTGCTTTTATCTCTGCTAATGCGACTTGTGCTTCTGTATATTGTTTCACTTCTATTGGCATAGTGTTAGTCACCATTCTTGTTGAAGCTAATGCAGTTTCACTATCGTCTACGAATATTACTAATGGCATTTTTAATTCCTTATATTTTAATTTAATTTATTTTTGATATATCAAAGTATTGTCGATTTTTTTGGCATTAAATACCGAAACAATTCGACTCATATATTCTGCATGTCCTAAAAGGACATAACCTCCTGGGTTGAGCATGTCGTAAAATGTCATAGCAACCTCCTTTCGTGATGCATCATCAAAATATATAAGCATATTTCTTGAAAAAATAACATCAAATTTTCCAAGCTGGCGCATTTTTTCTTTATCAAATACATTTACCACTTGAAAATCCACACTTCCCTTTAAGTCCTCGGATAACTCATAACCAATAGTTCTCTTATTAAACCATTTATGTAAGATATCCTTAGGTACAGCATGGATAGCACGTTCACTATACTTAGCAACTTGTGCTTTTTTGATAACTGTTGAGTCTATATCGATTCCTACTACTTCAATATCCCTCTGCTCTACTACAGTTCCCTCTTCTATAATATGAAGAATCATAGAGTATGGTTCTTCGCCCGTAGAACAGGGGGAAGATAGTATTCTTAAAGGCTGTGATGCAGGCAGTCTCTTATGAAGTTCTGGCAAAATCTTATTTACCAGAACTTCAAACTGATCCTTTTCTCTAAAAAAGTATGTCTCATTGACGGTTATAGCATTCATAAGTTCTTGAAACTCTAAACCATCATTATCTTCAAAACGTAATTTAAAAAAATACTTTCTAAAGTTTTCTAAAGACAACTCTGCCGAGCGCTTATCTACATGTTTTGCTAATTTTTCATAGTGCTTATCCAACTCTAAGCTTATTCCGCTTTTCCTGTAGATAAACTCACCTATTTTTGTAAAATTCTCTTTAGATAATAGATGGCTCATAATAATTAACCTTTGATCATGGTGATTGCACCATCAACTGCGAACTCAACATAAACCTCACCACTAAAGCGCACTTTTAAAGACTCTAAAAGTGCGATATCTTTAAGCTCACCAATCTCCCCCATATAATCAACTGCAGTCATCGCGACATTTATATCTTTTTCCGTTTGAAGAAGTTCGATAAGCATATCCCTAGACTCAGAAAAGCTCACATCGCCTAAAACATTAATCGCAAATATTCTTAAATCCCTATCATCCCCGATTAAAAACTTTACTATGTAGTATTTTATAGAATCACCAAAATCACGTAACATTGAGATTCCAAGGTTACGGACATAAGCATTTTCAAGTTTTAACAGATCCATTATCATCTCTATGGGTGCTTCTTCAGGATCCATACACGAGATTACAGAAGCAATTTTTGTCGAAACATTTTTATGTGCATCTTGATGATGAATGTACTCTATAAGGAATTCACCACCCTTATGAAACTTAACAATTTGGTCTACAATATAGTCTTTTTGAGCATCTTCATCTGTAGCATTAAAAGCTGTAGTAGCTTCTTCTAGGCTTGTATATGTCTCTAGTTTGGCAACATCTTGCTTCACATGTTTTTTAACTAATGCCATCTACTTCCTCCTTATCTTAAACTTGCAATTTTTTTAAGTATACTTGAGAAGTCCAGTTGTTCCTGAACCCCACCTCTATCGTAAGCCTCTTTTGGCATACCATAAATAGTTGCACTCTCTTCACTCTCACCAAAGGTATATGCACCTGCTTTTTTAAGTTTTACCATAGCATCTGCACCATCATCCCCAATTCCAGTAAGGATAACACCTATTATATTCCCTCCATCAAATGTTTCTAGTGCAGACTCCATCATATTATTTACACTTGGTTGAAAGAAACATGCCCCCTTATCTTTATTTTCACGAATGATAATTTTTCCAGATACTTTTTTAGCAAAACCTATATGAACCCCACCACGAGCTAGATATACTGTGCCAGGAAGGAGTTCCATATTTTGTTTTGTTTCAAGAACTGTAAGCACACTTGCTCTATCTAAACGCTCGGCGAATGCTGCTGTAAATTGTTCTGGCATATGCTGAACTATGCAGAGTGTATGTTTATAATTTGCTGGAAGTGCTGCACAAATCTGTTCAATCAAACCTGGTCCACCTGTAGAAGAGCCTATAAGTATCACCTTTTGAAGATTTTGTGAACTTCGAGTATCACTTCTAGTTCTGCTAGATACTGGACGGCGACGTTCTCTTGTTGTTGGCCTTGCTATCTTTCTTTTGAGACGCCTTGGAGAAATCATACTTAAGGAGCGTACCTTATGTAAAATCTCTTCACGATTCTCATTTTTACCTACATTCATAGTGCCTGGTTTAGCTATATAATCTACTGCACCTAAATCTAAAGAGCTCACCATTAAAATGGGTGTAGGTTGTGCCTCCATAATCTGCTTCACAGCTTTTATCCCGTCCATGACAGGCATATTGATATCCATAGTAATGACATTAAACTGCTGCGATGTTGCTTTTGTAACTGCTTCTTGACCATTTTTTGCAAACTCGATATCAAAATTCAGACTTGATATCATCTCCGCTAGTTGTTTTCTTACTAGTGCAGAGTCATCAACAATCAGTACAGTTTTAGGCATCTGTTTTTTCCTTCGCTACTATTTTGTCTATATCCATCGATAAGACTAATCGTTTTCCATTATCAAGATGTAAAATATTCTCAAAGTAACCATCATGTTCTTCTTTTACATCTTCTTCTTTAACTGTAAGAATATCACTCACACTATCAACTACAAACCCTATTCGGTTATCGTTAATATTACAGACAATTATTTTAGAGTCTTCATTAATTACAGTCTCTAAATTGAGTTTATGAAAAAGAGAAATTGTCGTCACTATTTGCCCTCTAATGTTAATAATCCCATCAATTGCCTTATCTGTAAATGCCACTTCTGTTGAAGCAACAATATCTATGATTTCATCAACACATTCAATGTCAAATGCATACTCTTTTTTTCCTAGTTTAAAAACTATAACTTCCATTGCATAGTCTTCACTTTCATCACTATTGACATTTTTAGTGCCCGATTCAACAAAAGCATCATTTGTTTTTAATATCTCTAAAATCAACTGCTCATTAAAAAAAGAGATAAGATACTCTTCATCATGAATAACACCAGCAATTTTGTTGCCCTCAAATGTATCGTGCATATACTCAACATTACGTTTATAAAAGTTCTTAATATCAATAATAGCATCTATATACAAGCCTATCTTCTTTCCATTATATGATATAACTAAAATACGGTTTTCATCACTTTTTTTAGCTTCAAATCCATAATAAATTCGTAAATCTATTACCATTAAAAGTTCTTCTCTTAACGTGATAAGCCCAACAAGTTCTTTGCTAGAACCTGCAACTTCAGTAAATTCACTATCTGCCAAGATTATTTCTTGAAGATAATCAATCTCTAAAGCATATCTTTCATTACTCATAGAGAAAATGAGAAACCGTGTACTATCTTCTTCTATAATAGTATTCTCTTTTATTTTTCCTGTTATTACTTCTTTTTTAGGAATGTTTACTTTCTTGATCCTCAAGAACAACTCTTCTAGAGAGAGTACTTGAATAAGTAAATCATTATATTTATATATTGCAATAATAGGGTCATCAATATTGTCTAAATAGTCAATATTAGCTTGGTCAATTTCAACTGTATTATACACATCACTTACTAGTAAAGTATTTGATGCAAGTTCATCATTTAAACTGACCATTCTGCTTTTATTTACACTTAGATCTACTTCTTCGAGATCTAAGAGTAAATTCATATCAATCATTGAAACTACATTTCCACCTACTGAGCATAAACCTCTTATACCTGAAGGGCGTAAAGGCAGAGGCATCAACTCTGGAACTCTTGAAATTTGGTTTATATATTCAGTTGAAATACCATAACTTTCATGAGCATTTTGAATTATTAAAATCTCTTGAATTTGCATTATTTGCACCTATTATTTAACCTTGTTGTAGTTCGTCTGCCATTACAGCTAACTCTTCGACACCTTCACCAATATGAGTTACAGTATCGATAATGAGCTCACTTGCCTTACGTGATTCACTTGCATTTTTAGCACTGAGTTCCACAGCCTTTTGAATTTCATTAATTCCAATCATAACCTGGTTCATACCTTCTAAGTTTTGATCATTCGCCGCTTTGAGTCCTGTATATTTATCAAGTAAATCAACGAGCATATCGGTAATAACCATAATATCACTCACTAGAGATGTGATACTACCCTCTTCTGTCGCTTGTGAATGAAGTAAATCACTCCAATCTGATTTTACGGTATCAATCTCAGAGTTCATAGACTCAACGATATCGTTAATCTTTTCAGTATTACTCTCAGAATCTTTAGCCAGGTTTCTAATATCAGAAGAAACAACAGCAAAACCTTTTCCAAAGTCACCTGCACGAGCAGCCTCAATAGACCCACTAATTGCAAGCATGTTTAATTGAACAATAGAGTTAGAGATATTTCCAACTGTTTTATCAACACTTTTTGTCTCTTTAACAATTATATTTAACTCAGTTGCAGCAGAATTACCTTCGTTTATTGAGTCACCAAATGATGATTTAATCTCAACAACAGATACTTTTACTTCATTAAAAGAGATCTTTAACAAGTCAAAGTTTCTTCTTGCAATTTCTATCAGTTTGTCTATATCTTTTGCAACTAAGAGACCAGATTCTATAAGTTCTTTGTTTGTTAATGCACTCTGGTTTGTTTTTTGAGAAGATGATTCCATTTCGTTTAAAGAACCCGTAACATCTTCAAGTGCATTTTGAATTTCATCCATAGATGCACTAATAGTATCAGCACTTAGAGCGATATCTTCAGCACTTTTCATTGTATCAGTTGAGTATTTTAACTCTTCTGCTTGGTTTGACAACTCTTTGATGTCATCTTCAGTTTGAGAAAGTGCAGAAGACTGTACTTCAATACTGTTGAGAGTTTTTTCAACGGAAAGTGCAATTTCACTTGAAGCTCTTGCTATATCACCAGAACCATCATTGATTTTCTCTATAAAGTCACCAAGTTGGCCTGTATATAAACCTATACTTTTTGCCGCTTCAACAGAATAAACTGCAATTTTTGTTAGCTCTTCCATTTTTAATGAAAGCTCGTTTCCTTTAGTACCATTACTGGAGATAATATCTGTAGTAGACCCAATACTTTTTATAATACTATCTATACTGCTTTGAATTTTATTTACAAGTTCGGAAATAAACTCTGCATTTTTTTCACTCTCACCAGCTAGGGCACGTGTTTCATCAGCAACAACTGCAAAACCTTTACCATGCTCTTTAGCACGAGAGGCTTCAATAGCTGCGTTTAGTGCAAGTAAGTTAGTTTGATCTGCAATTTTTGCAATGAAACCGACTGCATTACCAATATTTTGAGAAGACTCTTTTAACTCTTCACTTTTTGTAGAAGACTCTTTTGCTACACTGACTGCATTATCCATTCTATCTACTGAGATATTGATTTTAGCAACAGCTCCCATAATGTTATCACCAGCAGCGATAGTAGATGTAGCAACTGCATTAATTGTAGTTGTCATTCTTGCAATATTACTTCCAATATTTTTAACATTTGAGAGTGCTTGCTCACTCGCACCACTATTTTCTTCTGCTGCTGTAGCGATTTGTTCCATTGAAGACTTAAGTTGTTCAATAGCACTTACACTCTCTTGTGCATTCTCTAATATACTTCCAGCAACACCCGCAAGACTTTCACTTATTTGTTGTTGTTTTGCTAATGTTCTTTGTTTACGCTTATCTACTCCACCTGAGGAGACGACTGCAGAAGATGAACCCGAATTACCATTTTTCATTAGTGCCATATTATTTTCCTTTATCCTAATCTAGTGTTGCATAAAGCTCAATAGCTTTTTGAATATCTTCACGTGAAGGTTTTACTCTAATGGAAACATACTTAGTATTTCCACTTTTATCAATGGAACGAAGTACAGTTGCATGAACCCAGTAGTAACCACCACCTTTTCTTTGGTTCTTAACATAACCAGTCCAAAAACCCTTAGATTGGACATCACCCCATAGGGACTTAAATGCAGCTCGAGGCATCTCGGGGTGTCTTACAACATTGTGTGGTTGTCCTATCAGATCCTCAGGTTTCATATTTGCAACCTTTAAAAAAGAGTCACTTGCATAAGTAACTATCCCTTTCTCATCTGTTTCAGATAAAAGATAAAGTTCATCATATAGAACTTCTCCATCCTCCAAAAATGTTAGACCATCTGTTTCAATATCATTATTTTTTGTCGACATTATAACCCTCCAATAAAATTAAATTGAACAAATACTACTCTTAGTAAACTGAAGACAGACTGAGTAAAGTTAGAGTATTTATAATTTAATTTTAACTGAATCTGTTAAATTATTTGATTTTTGTGTAAGAGGATTAGAGATTATATGTAAAAAGTTATATATTAAAGAAAAAAGCTTTGATTGTGATAATTAAAAATTGTATTATGAAAATTGTATTAATATGAATGAAAATTTAAAATTTTAGAAGGAAAAGAAAGTGCCTAAAACTCCTAAAAAGAGTTTTAAGCATAAAGAAAAAGTGTATAACTAGATGTTATCACGGATTTGTAGAGATTCTACAAGGTTAAGATATGCTTCTTTGTTAATACGCTTGAAGTATCTCATTAAACGACGACGTTTACCAACAAGTTTAAGAAGTCCTAAACGTGATGCGTGATCTTTTTTGAAAATCTTTAAGTGCTCTGTTAACTCTGCAATTCTTGTAGTTAATAATGCAATTTGAACTTCACTTGAACCAGTGTCGTTTTCATTACGTCCGTATTTTGTAACAATTTCTTGTTTTTTAGCCGAATCTAAAGCCATAATAGCCTCCTGATAGGTATATTAATCTAACATTCACATATATATGTGAAGCTGAACTGCGATTATAGCGAAATAAACTTTAAAAATATAGACACTCATACTTTTGGATTTTTTTAGATATAATAAACTTAAAATTTATATATAAAGTATACTATAATGCTAATTACCCGTGCAAGTGAGTATGCAATACTCTCTTTAATACTTCTGTCATCTGCTTCAGAACCTATGGATAGTGAGACACTTTCTCGTGAACTCTCAATTCCTAAAAGTTTTCTAGCCAAAATTTTACAAGCACTAGCAAAATCAGGTGTTCTCAAGTCTTATAAAGGTGCCAAAGGTGGTTTTGCACTTGATAAAGCGCCAAAAGATATAAGTATGCTTGCTGTTATGTCTTGTGTTGAGGGAAAAGCACCTGCTGTTTTTGAGTGTGCTCCAGCAGAAAAGAACTGTCCCTCTGAACAAGCCAGTGTATGTTCTATCTGGCCTTTTTTACATAAGCTCCAAGGTAAAATAGACTCCTTTTTAGAAGAGCTTACTTTAGCTGATATAGTAGAAGAGTAGAGAGCAGTACGCAGTTGGCAAAAAAAGCGACACTAAAACAGCAGGTTGGAATAACTCTTAACTTTTTACTCGGACAAAAAGATTTAAGTGTTGTTATTTTTGTCATGGCAATTTTAGCCATTATTATCGTACCTTTACCTGCTGCTATACTCGATGTTTTACTTACAGTTTCAATGGCGTTTGCTGTTTTGATACTTCTTATTTCACTTTATGTTCCAAAACCTACAGACCTTACTACTTTTCCTACTCTAATCCTTATATTAACGCTCTTTCGGCTTTCACTTAACATTGCTACAACAAGAATGATTTTAAGTCATGGAGCTGATGGCCCTGAGAATATGAGTGATATCATTACAAGTTTTGGTGATTTTGTTGTTGGTGGTAACTATGTTATCGGTATCATCGTCTTTTCCATCTTAGTACTTATAAACTTTATGGTCATTACTAAGGGTTCTACAAGAGTTGCAGAGGTTGCAGCACGTTTCGTACTTGATTCTATGCCTGGTAAACAGATGGCAGTTGATGCGGACCTAAACGCAGGACTTATAGATGATGCAGAGGCAAAACAGCGTCGTGCAGAGATACTCCAAGATGCAAACTTCTATGGAGCGATGGATGGTTCTTCTAAGTTTGTAAAAGGTGATGCAGTTGCTGGAATAATCATCACTATGATTAATATCATCGGTGGTTTTCTTATCGGTGTTTTTCAACATGATATGGATGTTGGCGATGCTGCTTCAACATTTACACTACTCACTATCGGTGATGGTTTAGTTGGTCAAATTCCAGCACTTATAATCTCAACTGCCACAGGTATTATGATTACTAGAAGTTCTAGTGATGGCGATAACTTTGCAGAGGGAACGATAAACCAGATGGTTGGAAACTCAAAGATTATGATGATAGTCGGGTTTATTATGATACTTTTTGCTCTTGTTCCTGGTCTTCCAACTGCATCAATGGGTTTAGTTGGAGTCTTATTTGCAGGTCTTGGTTGGATGATTTATAAATATGACAGAGGAGAACTTAGTATCTTAGATGTAGATAACTTTACGAAAAACACTCGTCAAAAACAAGAAGAAAATGAAAGAATCAAACCTAAAAAAACACATGAAGAGATAGCCAAAGAAGAAGAGACAGCACTTGAAGACATACTTAAAGTTGAAATGTTAGAACTCACTCTTGGTTATCAACTCATAAAACTTGCAGATAGTGAACAAGGTGGAGACTTACTTGAACGTATCCGTTCTATGCGTCGTAAGATTGCGAGTGATTATGGTTTTTTAATGCCTCAGGTTCGTATTCGTGATAACTTACACCTAGAACCACAGCAGTACCAAATCCTTCTTAAAGGTATCAGTATAGGCGATGGAAGTATTCAACCTGACAAGTTTCTTGCTATGGACAGTGGTATGGCAACGGGTGAGATAAACGGGGAGAAAACGAAAGAACCTGCATTTGGTCTTGATGCCTTATGGATTATGCCTAGTGATAAAGAAGATGCAATTATAAATGGTTACACAGTTGTTGATGCATCAACTGTAATCTCAACACATATGAGTGAGCTTATCAAACGCAATGCGGAGGACTTACTGACTCGTCAAGAGGTTCAAACACTTATGGATAAGATTAAAGACTCTTTTCCTGTTATCGTTGATGATGTTATGAAGGTTGCAAGTATTGGTCTTATTCAAAGAGTACTTAAAGGGCTTTTACATGAGAACATTCCACTCAAAGACATGCTCACTATTTTAGAGACTATTGCTGATATAGCTGAGTTTACTAAAAATGTTGAGCTTATCACTGAACAAGTACGTGCAAAACTCTCACGTGTCATCACTCAAATCTACTCAAGTGACGATAATGTTGTAAGACTTTTAACTTTTGATACAAGCACAGAACAGATGCTTTTACAAAAATCAGTTGAGCAAGATGGTGTACGTAACTTAATGCTTAATGTAGGCGAGATAAATGCTCTTATCCAAGCAACAAGTGACAAGGCAGCAGAACTTCTTCAAAAGGGAGTCTCCCCTGTTGTTGTTATTGTTGACCCTCAACTTCGTCGTGGTGTAGCTGAGATATTTGAGCGTTTCTCACTCGACATTGTTACTCTCTCTCATGCAGAGATAGACTCAAATGCTACTTTTGAAGTACTCGGTGCTATCGCCGTTGATCTTTAAACTAATATAAAAGGAAATTATAAATTATGAATAATAGAACTATCCACCACCTCTCTCACATAGACCTTGATGGTTATAGCTGTCAACTTGTGATGAAATACACACCCTATACAAAATACAACTACAATGCCAACTATGGCCCTGAAGTAAAATCAAAACTCACTATTATACTTGACAATATTAAGGCTGAAAAATCTTCTTCATTTGTTCTCATTAGTGACTTAAATCTAACAGCAGATGAGTCTCGATGGTTAACAGAGGAAGTAGCAAAACTAAACTCTGCAAAACTTGATGTAAAACTTGTTTTACTAGACCATCATGGAAGTGGTGCTGAGTCTGCTAAAAAGCATGACTGGTACTATCTTGATACTGAGCGCTGTGCTACAAAAATAGTTTATGATTATGTAAAAGAAAATTTTGAGTTTAATGAACCTGAGTGGATGTCTAAGTATGTAGATATAGTAAACGCAGTAGACTTATGGAAAAAAGACCAACATGACAACTTTGAATACGGTAAGGTATGTATGCGTTTAGTGACTGAAACAAGAGAACTTAACCGTATCATGTTTGCAAATGAAGACAATACTTACAAACTCACTCTTTTAGAAGAAGCTGTAAAGTACATAAATGAAGAAGATGCACCTATAGTTTTAGATGAAAAAATTCACCTTATCAAAAAAGCATTTTTTACACATGAGAAAAATGATACTCTAGATAATTTAGCAACTGACTATGTTGTTAAACTACTTGGTTCTCAAAGAAAAGACAATACTATCTACTATAAAGGTTATAAAGGCTATCTCTCTTATGCAGTTGGTAATACTTCTATCGTTGGTAATGGTTTTTTAGTAGCCTATCCTGAGTATGACTTTATCGTTGATATAAGCTTTAAGGGGGCTATGAGCCTTCGTGCTGACTATAAAGTAAGTGTTGCATTAATTGCTAAAGAATGGGCTGGTGGTGGTGGACATCCAAACGCATCAGGTGGTCGTATTCCACACTTTAAGGAGCAATATAAGTATGCTAAAGTGAAAGAGCAGATAGAGTACCTTATAAGTGATAAAGAGTCTGTTCATGGAAAACTAGAGTGGAAAAAAGAAGACCTTTCAGAATAAGCCTTCTTAAAAAGTTTACTTTTTATAGCTTTAGGGGGTTGTAGGGACTTTTTGTCCCTGCTATTGTAATGGGCTTCTGGCACTAAATACCGATACCACTGTTGCTAAAGCATAAATGTGGTGCTGCTCATTATAATGACATAATTAATTGTTTCTAAAGTAACGCTCTACCCCGTTAGCAAGTCCAAGTGCCATAGCTTTTTGGTACTTACGGTTTACTAATCGTTTCGCTTCTGTTGGATTTGTGATAAATCCAACTTCTACTAAAACTGCTGGCATTTGAGCTCCAACTAAAACCCAAAATGGTCCTTGACGAACACCTGCATCTTTTACATTTTTAAAACTCTTTTTTAGGCTTCCAAGTGCTCCACGTTGTAAATCTATAGCTAATTTATTTGCAGCAACAATATTATGTGAATTAAGAGTACTTAAAAGTGTGTCTTTTCCATAAAATCCCATTTCAGAGAGTTCAGCTCTATTTTCACTTGCAGCAACTTTTTTAGCACGTGAAGAACGAGACTTATCTAAGAAGTAGCACTCTATACCATGGACTTGTTTAGCTATCTTCTTACCCACTGCATTTGCATGGATACTAATGAAAAGATCTGCTCTTTTTTTATTTGCAAAACGTGTTCTATTTCTTAGTTTGATAAACTTGTCTGAGTCGCGTGTCATATAGACCTTATAACCACGACTACGAAGCATTTTTTTTAACTCTTGGGCAATCTGAAGTACCACTACTTTTTCTCTGTATCTCTTATATCCAACTGCACCAGGGTCTTTGCCACCATGTCCAGCATCAATTACTATAATCTTATTTCTGTCTATAGATTTTGGTGTAATTCCACGAGGTATTGGTGCTATATATGTTGATTTTTTCACATTTTTAATATGCACTATAAGAGATTTTGTATCTTTTTTGAAACTAATCTTTAGTTTATAGCTATTTTGTATAACTAAACGCAGAGTACTTGGATTGAACTGCGCTAGTTTTATCTTATCTATACCATCTTTACGGAGGTTCTGTGAACGTGTTAACATAGAGGCATGAATATCAAAGATATATTTATACTGTTTTGTTTTTGAATCATAAAGAGTAAAGTAATTAATTTGATTATTTCGTAGTTTCTTATCAAAAGACATGACTATTCTATCTTCTTTCCAGCGAATAGATTTTAATTTATGAGTTGATTTTACTTTTAAATTTTTGTGGATAGATTTATTTACTTTTGAATTTGGAGTTTTATATACTGACTTGGGATTTAAAGAAAAGAGTTCATCTGAGTATTGTGAGATATCTATATGAAGTTTTTCTCCACTATTTACAATACCTTGGAGAGCCTTAAGTTTTAACTTCTTATCACCATTCATCAAAGCTCTCAGATAAAGGTTCTTGTAATCATTATAAGCACGAAATTGATTACTTTTTTTCGAAGTTTGCATAAAACCATTAGCACGTTTGAGCACTTCCTTATCACTTAAGGCATGTAGCGACACTATAAAGATAAAAAGAAGAGCTACAAGACGAAGCATTAAAAAACTATTCGCCCTGTGTAAGTTTTTTAAAAAGTTCTTTTACTGAGATAATCTCATTTATACGGTAACCATTTGTACCCGAGAAGAAAAGCCCAAGTTCTTTATTCCCTTCATAAGCATCTGAGAGTCTATCTGCGATACAAAAACCAACTGCTTTAGCCTCAACACCACGATTACATGGAGCAACACAGTTTGATATACACTTAATTGCAGGGCCTTCACGTCTTTCAATAAGACCTGTGAGGTTAGTTCTAACACCACGAGCAGGATAACCAACAGGAGATCCCATAAGCTGAATGTCATCTTCCTCAGCAGCCATAAGAACCTCTTTGAAGTTATCATGTGCATCACATTCGTGTGTGCCAATAAAGCGTGTTCCCATCTGAACACCACGAGCACCAAGAGCCATCATCTCTTCTATATCAGTTTTATCCCAAACACCACCAGCAGCGATAACAGGAATATCTCCCCATTTTGCAGCTTCTTCTACAACAGGAGCAACAATATTTTCAAGTTGATTCTCTGGCATTGCACACTGCTCATAAGTAAAACCTTGGTGACCACCAGACTTAGGACCCTCAACGATAACTGCGTCAGGGACTCTATCATAACGTTTTTTCCAACGTTTACAGATGATTTTAAGTGCTTTAGCAGAAGAGACAATAGGCACAAGTGCAACATCTGGATAATCAGCTGTAAATTCTGGCATATTGGTTGGAAGACCAGCTCCCGTAATTATAATATTTGCACCCGCTTCACATGAGTCAGTTACAACACGTCCATAGTCATTAATTGCATATAAAACATTACAAGCAATAGGTGCATCACCACAAATTTTTCTAGCATCTGAAAATATTTTAATCAGGGCTTCTTTTGAGTAAAAATTTTCTACTTCTAAAGGACGTTGTGCTACTAACTTTTTAACATGTTCTTTTTTATCATAATAACCTGTTCCAACTGAAGAAATCACTCCTAGTCCACCCTCTTTACTTACACTTCCTGCAAGTTGAGACCAAGAGATACCTACACCCATTCCACCTTGAACTATTGGTATTTTAATAGTGTGTTTTCCTATTTTGATCGACTTAAAACTCATTAGTTTACCTTTAATTTTGCAAATTTTCTTTTTCCAACTTGGAGCAGGTACTCACCAGTTGTAAGCACTAACTTTTCATCAGTCACTTTTTCTTGGTTTATTTTAACGCCACCTTGCTTAATATCTCTTCTTGCTTGTGAAGTTGAGGGCTCTAAAGCGCAATCTAGTAACGCTTTGGCTATCCAAATCTCACCTTCATTAGAAAAATCGGGAATATCTGTTGGAATTTGGCTTTTTGTGTGTACTTTATCGAACTCCATTTTAGCATTATCTGCTTTATCCTCACTATGAAAACGAGCTGTTATTTCAAGAGCAAGTGCTTCTTTTACTTTTTTAGGATGCAAAGTCCCATCACTTACACCAGTTTTGAGACTTGCGATTTCATCTAGTGTTTTAGAACTCAAAAGTTCATAAAAGCGCCACATTAAATCATCAGAGATACTTAAAACTTTACCAAACATATCATTAGGAGCATCAGTTACACCGATGTAGTTATCTAGAGATTTACTCATCTTTTGCACACCATCAAGACCTTCTAAAATCGGCATCATTAAAACAGCTTGTTGCTTTTTAATTTCATAAGACTTTTGAAGTTGACGACCCATGAGAAGGTTAAATTTCTGGTCTGTTCCACCGATCTCTATGTCTGATTGAAGATGAACACTATCATACCCTTGAAGGAGAGGGTACATAAACTCACTTACAGCAATTGGTGTTTGAGAAGCATAACGTTTTGAGAAGTCATCACGTTCTAGCATACGCGCAACAGTTAGGTTAGATGCTAGTTGTAACATACCTACTGAGCCTAGAGCATCTAACCACTCTTTATTATAAACTATATCTGTCTTGTCTTCGTCTAAAATCTTAAAAGCCTGTGATGTATAAGACTCAATATTTTTAGCAATATCATCAGCCGTAAGTACTTTTCTAGTAGCACTTTTACCAGTAGGATCGCCGATAGTTGCTGTAAAATCTCCGATAAGAAACTGAACACGAGCACCAAACTTTTGAAAAGTAGCTAGTTTTTGGAGGAGTACTGTATGACCTAGGTGTAAATCAGGTGCTGTAGGGTCAAAACCAGCTTTTACTGTATAAGTTTTTCCCTCTTCGAAGTAAGCCTTGAGGAGTTTTTGTATCCTCTCTATATCAATTATTTCGGCTGTACCTCTATTTATCTCACGTAGTGCTGCTTCTATCATCTTTTCTATATCTCCAATCGTTCTTTAATATATTTAATTTTTATAAGCATCATCGGTACGAATCAGATGTATTACTTTTATTTTTGATTCTATTTTAGCGCGTAGTCCATTAATATCTGCTTCTTTTGATTCAAATCCGAGTTCACAAAACTTCGTATAATTCTCACTCTCTTTACCAAGTTCTATAGAATGTATATCAATATTTAACTTCACAAGATAACTAAGAAACTCTGCCAGTGCACCTTTTTCATTATATAAAGATGCTATAAGTTTGTATTTGTAAAGTTTATGATGTGACCAAGAGACAAAAACCATTTTAGTATTTTCGGTCAGTTTTTTAGCAGCAACACTACACATTTTATGGTGTACAGTTACCTTGCCTTTTGATAAAAATCCCATCACTTCATCACCAGTTTTTGGATGACAACAGTAGTCAAATACTACATCGCTTACACTACTGGCTGAATATATTTCTAAACCTGCTATATGTGTACTTTTTAACTTAAACCTATGTCTAGATATAAAAGCTCTAAAGCGGCTGTTCTTACTTATGTCCGCGATATATCTATGAATAACATTTTTAAAGCTTTCTACATCAGATGCTATATTAGATATATTCTCATAACCATGGTGTATGAACCACTCTTGTATTCTATGTTGGTTTAAACCCATAACTGTTGCTACTATATTAACGGCATATTTGCCATTTATCTCACGTAACCTTGTGTTACAGTTGAGTTTCATGTTTGTTTGAGCCTTACTCGTTTTTACTGCATCAATCCATGAACACCTAGTCATTGTCTCATCTTTAGTAATAATTTTTACAATATCACCATTATGAAGTTCAGTCAACAAAGAGGACTTTACCTTATTTACAAGAGCTGCTATAGCCTTATTTCCGACTTCACTATGCACTGCATATGCAAAGTCTAAAACTACTGCACCACGAGGTAGAGTAAAGGCATCACCTGTTGGAGAAAATACAGATATATCTTCACTATATAAATCATTTTTAATTAATGCATAAAAATCTTCAACAGACTCTTCTTGGTATTGTAAATTATCTAACCAGTCTAGTTTGATGTTATCATTTCCTGATTTATACTTCCAGTGTGCAGCTATTCCTAACTCGGCAGTTTTATGCATATCATATGTTCTGATTTGTACTTCAAATATCGCTGTATTGTAAAAAACACTTGTATGAATCGTCTGGTATCCATTGTCTTTTTCTACGGCAATATAATCTTTAAAACGTGAGGCTAAAGGACGGAAATGAAGATGAATAAGCCCTAAAATATTATAACATCTCACAGGGTTGTCTGTCAGAATTCTAATCGCTAAAAGGTCTAAAACTTCATCTATACTCACACCCTTTCTCTGCATTTTTAAATAAATAGAGTAACGGTGTTTTACACGAGAAAGTACCTCGAAATCATCCTCACAAAAACCATTTTGTATAAGTAGTTTAGTTATCGCTTCTTTAAAGTCATTGAGACTTAACTCAATTGCATGATAATTTGAATCAAGATAATTGTCTATATGATGTTTCTCTTCTTTAAAAAGATACGAAAAGCTCAAGTCTTCTAGCATGTTTTTTAAAAAACTTATTCCCAAACGATGTGCTATTGGAGCATACACAACCAAGGTCTCTTCTGATATCCGGTGTTGTTTATACTCAGCTAATGCATCAAGTGTTAACATATTATGAAGTCTATCACAAAGTTTTACAACCAACACACGCACATCTTCAATACTTGCTAAAAGCATTTTTCTAAAAGTAAGTGCAGAAGCAGTGAGTCTCTCATCTGAGCTTGATGGAACAAGTTCATTGTCACGAATAAGATCTATTTTAGTAAGTCCCGAAACTAAGTGTGCTACATCTTTTCCAAAATGCTCTAGAATATCTTCTATACTTGTTTGTGTATCTTCTACTATATCATGTAAGAGTGCGGCAATTGCCATCGACTCATCATCAGTAATAGAAGCGACAATAGAGGCAACAACGATGGGATGAATAACATAGGGTTCTCCACTTTTTCTAAACTGAAGTTTATGTCCTTCAATAGAAAAAGAGAGTGCTTTTTCTAGTCTCTCACTAGAATCAATTTTTGTATATAAATAAGTTATAGCAGAATCAACATCATGAAAATGTTTGACTTTTTCAATCTCTACTTTACTTAAAGACAAAAGATCTACTTTTCGAGGTCAACAAAGCCTTTAATTGTAACAAGACCTTCTGCAATTTCCATAAGTGCTAAATCTGCAGACTTTATAGATTTAGTACTTACACTTAGTTTACTTTGCGCACCATTTTCTAACTCATCACATCTTGCAGCAATTGCAAGTGCTAGTTGGTAACGATCCATATTTGGATTCATTTCTAATATCTTTGCTGTTAATTCTTCTGTTTTCATATCTTGGTTTCCTTTTATTTTATACTTATTTTACAATAGAGCAGTTGTTCATATTACCATTTAAAATGTCTAAAATATTTCCTGGTACAGACATATCACAAACTATAATTGGTAACTTGTTATCTTTGGCTAAAGCGATAGAAGTATCATCCATCACTTTTATATGATCTTGAAGTGCTTCATCGTAAGTAAGTGCATCAAGTTTTACTGCATCACTGTATTTTACAGGATCCTTATCATAAACGCCATCTACCTTAGTCGCTTTAATTATAACTTCTGCACCGATTTCAACAGCACGAAGTGTTGCAGCTGTATCAGTTGTAAAAAATGGATTTCCAGTTCCTGCTGCAAAAATTACAACACGACCTTTTTCCAAATGACGAACAGCTTTACGGTTGATGTAAGGCTCCGCAATTTGTTCCATTTTGATTGCTGTTTGCATACGAACTTCAAGGCCCATATACTCACAAGCTTCTTGCATAGCAACACCGTTAATAACAGTTGCTAGCATCCCCATATAGTCACCAGAAGTACGTTTAATGATACCATCTTGCGCAGCAGTAACACCACGAATGATATTTCCCCCACCAATAACAATACCTACTTCAATACCTGCATCTACAAGAGACTTTATCTCTCGTGCAATGTATTTTAAAATCTGTGTGTCAATTCCATGACCTGCCTCACCAGCAAGAGCTTCGCCTGAAAACTTCACTAAAACACGTTTATTAGCCATTGACATACCTTTTTATAAAAATCTGTGAATTATACTTAAAAATCTCTTTATAAATGCTTTGTTCTAATGTAATATACAAAAATCTAAGATATTATGACTTTAAACTTCTAGCTCTCCAGAGTAAGTATACAGAAGGAATGACAAAGAGCGAAAGCAGTGATGCAGTAATCATCCCACCGATTATAGGTGCAGCAATTCTCTGCATAATCTCAGAACCAGTGCCATCTCCAATCATAATTGGTAATAATCCAGCAATAATTACGGTCACCGTCATCGCTTTTGGACGTATTCGCATCACAGCACCTTCTATTATCGCTACTTTAAGATCTTCTCTAGTAATCATTTTCCCTTTTTCTTTATTAGCTTTATATGAACTGTTTAGATAGACTAGCATAATGATGCCAAATTCTGCAGCAACACCGGCAAGGGCGATAAAACCGACAGCCATTGCTACTGACATGTGAAAATCCAATAATAAAACTAACCAAAAACCCCCGACAAGAGAAAATGGAAGTGTTGCCATTATCAGGAGAGCTTCAGTCACATCTTTAAAAGTAAGATATATCAATAAAAAAATGATCAGTAAAGTAGCCGGTATAAGTTTTTGTAAGCGTATTTTTGCACGTTGCATATGTTCATACTGGCCTACCCAGCTTACTGAATACCCAGTAGGTAGTTTTAACTCTTTACTCACCAACTCTTGTGCTCGTTTTACATAACTTCCTATGTCTTCTGACCTGTTTATGTTAATAAAAATTAAACCATTTAGACGCCCATTCTCACTTTTGAGCATAGGTGGACCATCGATAATTTCCACCCTTGCCACTTCAGATAAAGGCACTTCTACTCCGCTAGATGAATGCAAGGTTAATTCTTTTAACTTTTCTAGATCGTCACGGTATTCACGATCATAACGGATGTTAATACTGTAACGCTCACGCCCTTGAACCATTTCTGAGACATTAATACCACCTACTGCTGCACTAGTAACATCTTGAATATCAGAGATATTAAAACCTAACAAGGCCGCCTTCTCACGGTTTGGCGTAATTTCGATATAGCGTCCACCTGTCACACGTTCTGAGTATACTGAAGCCGTGCCAGGTATCTTCGTTAACAAGTGCTCAATTTTTTTTCCTATTTCCTCAATGACCGCCAAATCAGTTCCTGCTACCTTCACACCAATCGGTGTTTTAATTCCAGTTGAGAGCATATCTATGCGAGTCTTAATGGGCATTACCCATGCATTTGTCAATCCAGGAATATTTACCGTTCGATCGAGCTCATCAATTAGAGCATCTAGATCCATGCCATCACGCCATTCATCTTTTGGTTTTAACTGAATCAAAGTTTCAATCATGGTTAGAGGGGCAGGATCGGTAGCTGTATCTGCTCGACCAATTTTTCCAAATACCTGCTTCACCTCAGGTATCGATTTAATCAAACGATCAGTCTGTTGTAAAAGCTCTTTTGCCTTACCAATTGAGAGTCCTGGCAAAGTAGTAGGCATATACATTAAATCACCCTCATTGAGTTCCGGCATAAACTCTGTTCCCATTTTAGCAATCGGAATTAGTATAGAAAAAGTGAGTATAATCGAAATAATCACTACTTTAAAAGGAGAGCTAAGACACCATTTTAATAAGGGATTATAAGCATTAATCAGCCAGCGACTGAGAGGGTTGTCCAATTCTTTTGGCAACTTACCACGAATAGTATAACCCATTAAAACTGGCACAAGTGTCACTGATAGACCTGCTGCCGCTGCCATCGCATAACTTTTAGTAAAAGCTAGGGGAGAGAACATTCGTCCTTCCTGAGCTTCCAGAGCAAAGACAGGTACGAAACTTAAAGTAATTATCAAGAGTGAGAAAAAAAGAGCTGGTCCTACTTCAACAGCTGCCTCAGTAATGAGCTTCCAACGTTGCTCATTTTCAAGTGTTTGAGTAGGGTACTTGTCTTGCCATCGTTCCAAATGTTTATGTGCATTTTCAATCATTACAATAGCAGCATCAACCATGGCACCAATAGCAATTGCAATACCACCTAGGGACATAATATTAGCATTTACACCTTGTATGTGTAGGGCAATAAAAGCGATAACTATCCCCAAAGGTAAGCTTATAACTACAACTAGAGCCGAGCGTAAATGCATCAAAAACAGTAAACTAACCAATGCTACAACGATAAATTCTTCGATTAATTTTTCACTGAGATTATCAACAGCACGCAAGATAAGCCCTGAACGATTGTAGGTTTCTACAATTTCTATGCCCTCTGGCAATCCTTGCTTCAGTTCTTGGAGTTTTTTCTTCACTTTCTTAATTACAGTGAGTGCATTCTCTCCATCGCGCATCACGATAATTCCACCGGCAACTTCTCCCTCACCATCTAGATCAGCAATGGCCCTTCGCATTTTTGGGCCAACCTGAACTCTGGCTAAATCACGGATAAGCAGTACAGCACTATTCTTTTTAACTATAACAGGAATTGATTCTATATCCTCAATTGATGTAAGATAACCCCGTGTGTTAACCATGTATTCAGCTTCTGAAAGTTCTATTACGGAGCCGCCTGTCTCTCGATTTCCATTTTCTATAGCACTCTTTAATTGAGACAAAGAAACACCGTGAAATCGTAATCGTTCAGGATCAGCAACTACTTGGTACTGGCGCACCATTCCACCTATACTAGCAACTTCGGCAACACCCGAGATTGCTTGTAATTCAAACTTTAGAAACCAATCCTGAAGTGAACGTAATTGAGATAAATTATGTGTACCCTTTTTATCTACAAGTGCGTATGAATAAACCCAACCAACACCACTAGCATCAGGCCCAAGCCTTGGTTGAATACCCTTTGGCAACTGAGTTACTGTTTGGCTTAAATATTCTAATACACGTGAACGTGCCCAATAAATATCAACCTCATCATTAAATATGACATAAACATATGAATCACCAAAAAATGAGTAACCACGGACAGCCTTTGCGCCAGGTACAGAGAGCATCGTAGAACTTAATGGATAAGTAATTTGATCCTCAACAACTTGGGGTGATTGTCCCGAATAAGAAGTACGAATGATGACCTGCTTATCAGAAAGATCGGGGAGAGCATCTAATGCTGTTTGTTGCACAGAGTACCATCCAAAAACACCTAAAATTAAAGTAATAATAAGTACTACAATACGATTCTTAATCGACCAATGTATAATATTTTCTAACATATTAATTTATATCATTAGAGTTGTTAGATTGAAGACGCTTAAAGCTTGCACGTAAATTGGCTTCTGAATCGATGAGGAACTGTCCTGAATTAACCACAAGCTCACCTTGTTTAAGTCCTGATTTAATCTCTACTTCGCCACCGCTTGAAAGCCCAGCAATAACATCAACAGACATAAATTCGCCATCACCTAAGGCTTTAATAACACTACTACGATCACCAGTAACAATCAAAGATTCCCTTGGTATTTTTAAGACATCTTTACCTGCATTATCAAATATTTTTACCTGTGTATACATATTGGGACGTAGTATATAATTAGGATTTTCCACAGCAATGCGAACTTTAACTGTATGCGTAAGTTTATCAAGTTCTGGAGCAATAGTATCAACTCGTCCGATAAGCTTCTTTCCAGAAAGTACATCTACGATAATCTCTGCAGTTTGATTTCTTCGTAACCATTCAAGATGATGTTGAAATACATGAACCTCTACCCATACCGTAGATAGGTCAGCAATGGTAAGTAAAACATCATCCTCTTCAACATAAGAGTGTTTCTTTACATTAAGTCTTATTATTTCGCCATATTGTGGCGCATAAATAGGAATTCGAAGACGTGTATTACCACTACGAACCATCTCATTAATTGCACTCTCTGGTACTTGTAAATAGCGTAATGTATCCCGTGATTCTACTGTTTCTTTACGCTGATTATATTTTTGAATGCGTCCAGCCGAGTGGTCGATTTCTTGTGCTTTTAAAAACTCTTTTTGTACCTTTAAGTATTCTGGAGCATAAAGTTCAAGCAGTAACTGTCCACGTCTAACATATAAACCCGCTCGACGTAATGAAAGATTTTCAACCCAACCCGATGTTGTACTAGTCACTTCAGATAAACGGTCTTCATTGTACATAACATTTCCTGCTGTTTTTAATGATTTTTGTAATGAACCACGTACTACTTCTGTAGTTTTAACACCCATTTTTTGGACAACTGCAGATGAAAATTTTAATATATCTTTTCCATTTATAGTCATAGTCTGCTCTTTTTGTTTTACAAGAAACATTCCACAAATAGGGCAAGTGTCTTTATCTTTACTTATTACAGAAGAGTGCATAGGACAGATAAAATATTGTTGCTCCTTATGTTTTGGCTTTATGCTAGCTATAGTAAGATCTTTTAGTTTTTTTTGTGGTTTTACTTGTCTCTTTTTTTCTTTCTCCTGCTTATCACTTTGTCTCTTATTATACTCTCTACTTCCCTCTTTAAATTCCAAACAAGTTGTCTCAAGTTTATAGAGCTTTCTTTGGGGAAGTACCACAAGGTCTTTATTATCTTTCTTTTCTTGTAAATACATACCACAAATAGAACAGTTCTCTTTATGCTCACTTACTATTTTAGGATGCATAGGGCAGACAAAGCTCTTTTTAGCTCTTTTGAATTGAAAAGCGGCATAAGGATTAACTTTTTTTGTTGTAGATATAGTAGTTTTAGTATTTTGTTTCTCTTTTATAACTAAGTGCATTCCACATTTAGAGCAATTTTCTTTATGCTCACTTTGTACAGACGGATGCATAGGACAGACATAAGTATTATCCACATTATTATAACTCGATCCAGAAAGTTGTAACGCTAAAGAGCATAAAAGCACTATTATTGAGCAAGTTAAACGCATATAATTCCTTATTTCCACCAATTTATAAGGGCAGATGGTAAAAATATCTCTAGAAAACATTCTAGTTAAATTAATCTACAGTAATAAAGTAAAAATCATATAAACTTATTTAAATAGAATCATTTTGATGATAAGTATAGCTGTTAAGAAGAGAAAACAACTCTTCTTAACCTTGAAGTTTACAGAGTTACAATTATATTTGTTTTAACTGTACCTAGAACTTCTTGAGTAATCCAATCTTTAATATCACAAGTGATAATGTATTCACCAGGTTCAGTTGGTTCAAAGATCACATCATAACGTTCAGCTGAAACAGCATCAAGAGATGTTACCTGTATCGGATTAGGTAAATTACGACCATCCGAAATATATACTGTACCTGTTAAACCACCAAAGTCTAGATGCTGAGGATGGTAACCTGCACAGATATAACGAGCAAGTAGTTTTTGACCCACTTGAACTGTAGCTGATATAGGCTCATTATTCATAGCCGAAGTGCCACTACCATCAATTCCCGTGATTACAAAGTAATCTGGTTCCAAAAGGTTTAAGCCTACATCTTCACCACAGGTACCAGCGTCCCATTCAAGTCTATGCCATCTTGAGTCAATCTCATCAACAACCCAAAATGCTTCCACATCATATGTTATTGCAGGATTCTCAGCAGTAGCTGAAACTAAAGTACCTGGACCTTCCGGTGGATCAACAATAAGTGCACCATACATACCCATTTCAGCATGTAATACTGTATTTGTATGACAGTGATAAAAGTAAGTACCTGGGTGCATTGGACGATATTGATAGGTATAAGTACCATCAACATCCCAAGTAAGGTGACCTACACCATCTGCATGGTCTGCCGGTTCTATACCATGATGGTGAATAGTATGGTTCCACATATTACCCTGAACATTTAATATAGAGTGAACAATCGTTCCTTGATTAACCCGTATAGGTGCTGATGGAAAAGTTCCTCCACCCATGCCGCCACCCATGCCGCCGTCACTTCCAAATCCCCACATAGTAATCGTGTTACCATCATCCATAGTGACTGGAATATTCATATCAATATTAAAATTATATGTTACATCCGCTGTTACAATTCCCGGTGTAGCTGGTGAATCTGGGTAAATATAACATGTACCACCCATTCCGCCGCCACCGCCACCGCCACCGCCATTATTATTCATTCCCATATCATTCTCCTTTATTCAAAAAATATATCGGTTAGTGAACCGAACATATAAAAACCACCACCGGCAGTCTGAGACATTTCAGTGTGTAAGTGCATTGGATAAACACCCGTACTTACTGGTGGCCAAGCATCTGGTGGTGTTTCAAATGGAAAAATAACATCGATTTGACCACGATTAGCATCCAAAGGAATAATATCCTTCTTCCATATATCGGGACGGATCTGTCCATTTTTTGTCAACCATTCCATGTGATTTGCATGTACATGTACAGCTTGTTGACACATACCAGCATTTAGTACACGAATCAGTGCTCTATCGCCAATATGACCATGTAAGACTGAACGCGGATCATACATCGCATCTACAGTTCCATCACCATGACCTGCTGCTCCAGGCGGACGTCCACCAAGACCATTTATTGTAAAAAACCGTGGGATAAATGGTGTTGATGGAGTTTGAGCATTTCCTACTGCATTGTTCCATACCGGATCTATATCACTAAAAATCCAAAAATTTTGTTGAACAAAGGTAGGACTTCCAGGATAGAGTTCTGTTGAACTATCTCTTGGCATAATTGCCATACCACCATGCAGACCACAAAGACGGTTGTATGGAGCATTTAATTTGTCATAATACATATATGATCCTGCCTGGGTTGCTGTAAAACTAATACTTTTAGTTGTACCGCCTTCAATAATACCACTATCTACCTGCCCATCAATAACAAAGCTGTGGGGTGTTAAGAGTGTATTAACAATAGTGATATTAACTGTATCACCCTCTTGAACAATAAATGACTCACCGGGTACATTCAGTTCTGCTGTAGTATTGCTATACCCCATAAAGTAAATATCATCTCCTGTGACTTGAGTTATAAAACCCTCTGTTATATAAAGGGTTCTATCAATCGTAGCTGCAAAAGCTCTTGGAGCCATTGCAGCAAGACCAAAACTTCCGGCAGCTGCCCGAGCGAAAATTCCGCTCATTGTCAATTGTAAAAAATTCCTACGTTCCATATATATCCTCCATCGTATTAATTTTGACTCTACTAATTATTATAAAAAGTAATATAATATAAAAATTAATAAATCAACTTTGTGACATGTGATGCTACTTACTAAATGTAAAGAAAGTGTAAATAACATATAAAATACTTATACATCTTATTTTTTTAGTATAATAATATTATATTATATGTTACGAATTGTAACACTGTGAAAGTTTATCTATTTTCACAACTTCAGAAAAAGCATAAGTGAAGTAATGTCTCTCAAAGCATTGTATATCAGGACTAAATATTTATATCAAACAAAAAAGGGGGGGGGAGACTAAAGAAGGAGGTACTAGGAAATAAAATACCATATATAATAAAATTGATTTCCTAAAATTTAATCATTACTTTTAAGTACATTATATAAAAGTATATAAGGTGTAATTTCAGAGAAAACCACAGCACGTAGTCTCTCGTTAGGGTTTAACATATACTCTAACATAAGTGCAATTACTTCATCTACACCTGGTACAAGTTTACGAATATCTGTTAGTTTTTCTCTTTTACTTGCTGGCGTAAAACGCTCATATGAAGAGTATGGCTCTTTTTTTGTTAGATGATAGTAGAGCTTTCTTCCAAGTTCAAAAACTTCAAACTCTTCATTTTTACCTGTTAATACTTTTGTCTCAAAACCACAAACTATATCTATATTTTTTGCTCTTAGGTATGCTTTTAGCATCATCACAAAACCTATATATGCTCTTGTATAATAACTTAAAACTCTTGTATGAAAAGACTCAAAATCTTCACCCTCATTTCTTAATCTTTTATACTCTAACATTAAAGACTCTACATAGAGTTTTGCATATTCTAATGGTACTGACTTTATCACAGTGTGACCTTCAGTAGACTCCCCTGAAAGTTTTCCACCAAGGAAGATATGTACACCTTCTCCATTAATCCCTTCTATCTTAGCCTTACAGCCTTCAAAACCAATATCTCCTAAACCATGGATACCACATCCTTTTACACAAGCAGACCAGTACATGCGTACACGACCACTCTCTAGAGGCACTTTTTCATCAAGATACTCAGCCATAGATATTGCATCGTTTTTGTTCTCTATCACTCCAAATGGACAATGTTCTGTACCTGCACAAGCGATAAGATGGTTCTTATATGGTGTATCTATATTTTTGTACTCAAGAAAATAATCTTCTTGAAGTAGTGCATTTAAATCTTTAACACCCATCAAATAAAAACTCTGTTCCATATCAAAACGAAGTTCACCATTTCCATGTTTTAGTGCAAGCTCGGCTGCTTTAATGAAAGAAGAACCTTTAAAAATACCAGAAGGCACAACAACATGGACTCCAAATGTTCCATCACGAAGTTGAATTTTTCCATGATCTGGTTCTACATAATTCATAGTTGTCATTGTCTCACCAGCATGAGCAAACTCTATCCCTGCATGTTCTCTAATAGAATTTGCCATCTCTTGCATACCTACAGAAGCTATAAGGAAATAGAGTCTATTTTTGTTACGATTATCACGAAAACCATAACGCTTAAAAAGCTCAATAGTAGCACTAAATGCAGCTAAAACTTCTTCTTCATTTTTTAAAAAGATATCTGCACTTTTAGCAAGCATACCAACACGGCCACCAAGGTATAGGTTGTATCCAAAGACTCCATCTTTTTGTGCTAAAGCAAAACAACAGTCATTTCCATAAACATTACATCTATTTGATAAGTTTCCAGTGATTGATGTGTTGAATTTTCTTGGTAGTGTTGAAATCCACTCAGGTTTTTCTAAAAATATATCTTGGAGTTTTAAAAGTGTCCCATGAGAAGGGATCACGTTATCAAAAGCTAAATCATCAAAAGGGTCTGCAACAATTCCACGAATATTATCTACCCCTGTTTGAAAAGCAGAAACACCTACTGCGTTTAGTCTTTTGATGATGGGAGGTAATGACTCTATTGTCAAGTATCTAAGTTCACATTGTTGTCTGGTTGTAAGGTCAATATAGTCTTGTCCAAACTCTAAAGAACATTCACCTATAACACGAGCCTGTTCTGCCGTCATAAAGCCACCAGGAATACGAAGTTTTAACATGAACTTCTCTGGTGTCGCTGGACGATAGTAAATACCAAAACATTTTAAAAAATAAGACTTATCTTCAGGTGGCACAGAATCAAAACCATTTACTGCATACGTCTCTAACATATCATATGCTTCTTGTGCTGTTTTAGAATTCTTTATTACTTCTATTTTATTAATTTTGTGACTGCGAATATTAAATGCTTTTTGAAGTGCTTTCATATATGTTATATCCATTAGATGTTTTTATTTCTTATTTTATCCATATTTACTCGATTTTTAATATCTTTTTGATTATAATTTATGCATTTAATAAATAGTGAGTATTATGTTCAATCTATTTTCATCTAAAAGAACTCCTCTACAGTGTGCTAAAGTACAGACTAAGAACTTCTCAAAAACAATTTTACTCCAATCAAAAGCAGGACTTCTATTTATATCAATTATAATTAATAATAAATCATATAGACTCCTTTTAGATACCGCTGCGTTTACTCTCTTTTCACCCCAGTTATTAGAAGAACTTCAATGTAAAAAAACACAAGAGAGTGTTCAGACACTTGATGCCTTTGGTACACAAAAAGATATGCAAGTGTATAGTCTTGATTCTTTAGAAATTGGAGGTCTCATTTTTAATGATTTTTTTGTTATTTGTGATGATTTTTCGAAAAATTTTCCCCTCTCATGTTTAGAGTTTGATGGCATATTAGGTTACAATCTATTTCAAAACCTCATCTTAGACCTTAACTTTGATAAAAAAGAACTCATACTGAGTGATAAACTCCCAAGTACACAAGGTTATAGTTCTACTAAACTTTTAAGTCTAAATGCTGGAGTCCCTGCATTTAAACTACAAATAGAAAATAAAACATTTGAAGTAGGTATTGATACAGGGAAAAATGATGGTTTGATGATAGGTGATAAAAAGTTTCTAAATTATTGTGAACAAAAAGAGTTACAAAAGCAAAGAACAGCAGGAATATTTTCAAGTAGTTTTAGTGGACTCAACCAGTTTAAAATTATAAATAAGATAGGAATCTCTTCATTTCCTATCTCATACCAAGAAAATGCTCAAAATATGGCTGGAACTGCTTTTTTAAAAAACTTCCATATTATTATAGATTTTACTAAAAGAAAAGTTTATTTAAAAAAGAGAAACGAAGAAATAAAAGAAGATTTTCTAAAAAGTTTTGGTTTTTTAACATTTTGGAATAAAGAAAAGAAGCTCTATATCTCAGCTATTGTTGAGGGGTCACCTACTTATAAGTCAAGGTTAAAGATTGGTGATATGATTTTATCTATCAATGATTTAGACACATTGAATTTTTCACAAAAAGACTATTGTGAGTTTTCACTTTTAGCACAAAAAAGTATTTTTCATAATACAAACTCGGTAAAGCTTACTATCAAAAGAGATACTAAACTTATACAAGTAGAACTTAACTTATAATGTTTTAAACTCTTTTTCTTTAAAAGCCACACCTTCGTATCTTGTCTTTTTATGTGATATCTCTCCACTTATCTTTGTTGCTTCCATCACTAAACCATCAGGTACTTCTTTAGAGTGTAGTTGAATTGCCGTCTGTTTAAAGTTTGGCTCGCCTGACTTTGGACAGAAACTCTCGTTTGTTAGGGTATTTATTAGTTGCTCATTAAAGTGAAAAGGTACAAAAACATTACCTTCTCTTACACTTCCAGTCACACGAACGATTACATCGTCTATACGACCACGAGCTGAGGAGAGGCTCATTCTATCACCACTTTTAACTTTGAGTTTAAGTGCATCTTTAGGACTCACATCAACCCAAGCTTCTGGTGCTAAGTCATTAAGTATTGCTATCGTTTTTGTTTTTGTGCGAGTATGCCACTGCTCCACTGTTCTTCCTGTATTTAAAATAACAGGGAACTCTCCACTTATAGCTTCTGCCATAGGGAACCAATCCCCACAGATAAACTTGGCTTTTTGGTCAGCAGTTCTAAAAGGAATATCTGGAGAATAAAGTCTTTTAGTACCTAAAGGTCTCTCTTGGTTACAAGGCCACTGAATACCACCCTCTTTTTCAAGTAAGTCATATGTTATACCAGAGTAGTCACAGAGTTGTCCTTTTGAGACTTTTTTCCATTCAGTAAAAGCATCTTCTGGTTTAGTCCAAGAAGGAAATAACATCTCATGTACACCAGGAAAGTATTTTGAAAACTCTAAGACAATGTCAAAGTCGCTTTTAGAATCACCTAAAGGTTCTACAGCTTTGTTAGTACGGTTACAACGACGTTCACTATTGGTATAAACACCCTCTTTTTCACCCCAAGTAGCAGCTGAGAAAACGACATCAGCCACCTCAGCTGTGTCACTTAAAAAAGCATCTTGAACAACTAACATGTCTAACTTTGCAAAAGTCTTTCTCAGTTTTTCTTGGTTTACAAAAGATACTAAAGGATTTGTAGCTGTAATCCAAAGTGCTTTTATCTCACCTCTATCTATGGCAGCTATGATGTCTGCATATTTGTATCCACGAGAAGTAGGTACTATTTCTTCAGGCACATTAACAATACTTGCATACTCTTTGAGTGCAGCCTCATCACCAAAGTTTCTATAACCTGGTAAACTAGAGGTAAAACCAGTCTCTCTTGTTCCCATCGCATTACACTGACCGGTAAGACTAAAAGGACCGGTACCCTCTCTACCGATATGACCTGTGAGTAAGTGCAGGTTTATGATAGCACTTACTGTATCCGTTCCCATAAAAGATTGGTTAACACCCATAGTCCATGCAGAGAGAACTGCATCTTGTGATACAAATTCACGAGCAAGTTCATAAAGAGTTTTTACATCTATACCCGTAATATTTGCTACTTCTTGAGGAGGATAATCTTGAAGATGCTTTTTGAGTTCTTCATAACCATTTGTATTGGCTTTTATATAACCCTCATCTTCCCATCCCTGCTCTATCACGATATAAGCGAGTCCATTATAAAGTGCTAAGTCTGTTCTTGGTTTTATAGGTATAAACAAGTCAGCCATCTGAGAAGTTTTACTCGCTCTTGGATCTATAACTATCACTTTTTTATTTGCTTTTTTATTTTTGTTTATATGGAGTGTAAGTATCGGATGATTATCTGCAATATTTGCACCGATAAGAAAGATAGTATCTGCATACTGAAAATCTTCATATGAGCTAACAGGTCCATCACTTCCAAGGGATTGTTTATAACCCATAACAGCTGAGGCCATACAAAGAGTAGTATTTCCATCATAGTTATTTGTACCAAGACCAAGCTGCACAAACTTTCCTAAAGCGTAAAACTCTTCTGTTAAAAGCTGTCCTGTTCCTATAACAGCAACAGCTCCCTTTCCATGTTCTTTTTGAATTCTTTTAAAACTATCACTTACAGTAGTAAATACCTCAGTCCAAGTGCTTTTTTGGAGTTTTCCATCGCGTTTGATAAGGGGAGCTAAAACTCTATTAGAAGAGTTTATCATCTGATGTTCAGAGAGGCCCTTAGGACAGAGTGTTCCCATGTTAACATCGTGTTTTGGATCACCTTTTGTGTAGACAGCTTTACCATTTTTCACACCGATGTAAAGCCCACAACCAACACCACAGTAACCACAAGTAGAATAGACCCATTTATCAGGCTTATTTGCATCACTTATCATACCAAAAGTGTCATCATGAGAGAGTTTATACTTCTTTGCTTTTATATCAAAACCTAAAAAATCTTTTATCTTTTTTATCATCGCTGTTTCCCTACAAAAAATCCACCTGCCATACTAAGAGGCACAACAGTTGTATAAAATAAAAACCTATCACTTATCTCACTGAGAGAACTAATAACAAGTGCTAAAAGCATGACTAGTGATGCAAGTCCAAATGAACCGCTTCCCGCAAATACTAATGCAAGTAAAGGAAGAACAACACCCCCAAGCACTAAACTTATAATACGCCCTGCTTTAACTCTTGAAAAGTTTTCATTTAAGAGTCTTTTTGTGCGTTGGAGTTGATACTGGTTTTCTTCTATAGTATCTAGGCTTCTTGTATCTTCGTATGTGAAGAATAGTTGTGCTAATGCACCAAGCATACCCATAGCTATAAGCGGAATAACAACATCACTTAAACTCAGTACAGAACTTATAAATGCCAGTAAAAATATACCCACATAAGCCACACCAAAAAACTTCAAATTAGTTGTAAATCTATCCCATGATGGTCTAGCTCGTATACGGTATATCATTGCTTGTGCATAAATACCGTAAATACCAACAGCTAAGGTAATACCCTCTATAGCTAAACGCAGACTTGCATTTACTTCAAAAAAGTACATAGCGACAACAGCTCCCATCAGTCCGGTAAATGCTCCTAGTGCTGCTGCTTCACGGCTTAACCATGACCTTCTAATGTTTTTCATAGCTGTAAGTGCTAAAAATGGGCGACCTAAGTGTAGTGCTGAGAGAGGCAAACCTAAGGCTGCTGGTAACATCACTAAAAGTGCCATAATCCAGTTTGTTGCTTCAAAACCAAAAAGGCTCATTACATCACCTAAGAAAAGTGCTAAAAATCCACCAAGTGAAATTTGAGTAAGTACCGTCATAAAAACAAGAGGTAACTCTTTATGAGCAGGATTAAGTATATGCTCATCAACTTCTTTCATATCCTCTGGTAAATTATCAGGAAGCGTATAACGAGTTGTAGAGTTTGTAATTCTAGCATCAGGTAAAAAAGGCATATTTCCTTCTTCATCTATCTTCTCTTCTAGCCATTCTTTTATATTTACAGCTTCTATCTCTATTGCACCTGCTGGACAAGCTTGTACACAAGAGGGAGACTGACCAACATCAAGGCGTTCATGACACATATGACATTTAGTAACGATATTTCTTTCTTCATGAAACACAGGTACACCATATGGACAGTTCCAAGTACAGTACTGGCAGCCTATACAAGTATCATCATCATGGATAACAATACCTGTTTCTTCTATCTTTATATATGACTCAGTAGGACAACCGATAAGACACTCAGGATCTACACAATGGTTACAAGACATAGAGTTAATCATCTGAGTAAACCCAGGAAACTCTCCACCTTCTACCTCACCAACTCTACGCCATTTTATATCTGCTGGGTTATTATTTTGTTCATTACAAGCAACTTCACAACAGCGACATCCTACACAAGCGACAGCATCAAAGTGAAATCTATATTGCTCACCCTCTTTAAGTGCAGGTATATCTATACCGTAAGAGCCACACTGCATTCCAGTATCTGCTTTGTGGTCTATAAAACTCTCTAGTGGCGTTTGCATACTTTCTCCATTTCTTAATTCATTGGATTATACACTTTTTATATGTTTATTCGCTATTTTTTTGTTGAAATTTTAGGCATTTTCAAGTTTTACTTAACAACTTTTATCTCCACACCCAGAGAACCCAACCACTTCTCCTTTTGTATTTCGTTCATATTCACAGCATGAAAAAAACTTTTCTGCTAGAGATTTTTTTGCTCTAAAGAGTTGTGATTTGACTGTGTTTATAGGGATATTTTTTTGAGTAGCAACTTCACTTAGACTAAACTGTTGCAGTTGTGTTAGTTCAAGGATTGCTTTCTCTTGGTCTTTTAAACTATTTAGCATCGGACGAAGGCAATCAGCTAAAATATGATTTGGAGACAATACTTCTTCTTCAAACTCAGGCAAAGGTTTATTTGATTTACGATAGTAGTCTGTAATTACATTTTTTGTGAGCATATATAGCCATCCTCGAAGGTGCTCCTTTTGTAGATGTAATGAAGTAAAAATTTTAAGTGCAACTTCTTGCATAACCTCTTTTTGAATCTCGATATCTCCTACACGAGAGAGTACAAAAGAGCTAAGCTCCCTCTCGTACTCTTCCCAAATCAATTCAAACTTCATTTACTACTACATGCTGATCCATCTTCTGATTGTGAACAGCACTCTTGACTTGTAGCTGAAGAAGCTTCGCAACAAGCTGAACCACCACTTGGTTGCTTGCAAGATACATCATCATTACTCATTTCATCTTCTCCAAATATTTCTACATCTTTCATAGAATAGTAATTTTCCCATACCATTCCTGTTGGATCTTCTACCCAGTACTTGTTAGACTCTTTATAACAACATACTGCACCTTTATCTTCTTTGCCAATTATACCCTCTCTTTGAAAAAGTATTTGTGCTTTTTGTAAAGCATCATCACTTTCATACTGTATACCAAGATGGTTAACACCTTTTTTATACCCGCGAGTTGAGATCGCGAAGTTTAATGATAAATCATCTATTATCCATTGTGCATAATCACTTTTTATTTTTATAGGCTGCTCACCAAACTGTATTACATAAAATTCGATGCTTTGTTCTATGCTATCAACTGAGATGTGCATATGTAGTTTTCTTTGTGTCTTCATAACTAATCCTTTAATGTTTAATTGTACTAAGAAGACGGTACAACTTAAAAAAAGGGTGCGTTGGGTATGAATTACTCTATTTTGGGACTATCTTTTGTAAAAACAAGAGGGAGAACTACTTACGGAGTTCACTCTGGTGGTAGAATCAAAACTCTAAGATTATAAACTAATTCAATTATGATTAAAAGTTAATCACGAATATATATGGTATTGTTATAATTACTATTATAATTTCGTTATATATTATTTTTAGGGACTTTTATGGCATTATTTAATAAACTCAAAGGGCAAGGCCACACACCAACACTATTTTCAGCCTTTATATATTTTGATTTAAGTTTTATGATTTGGACGATTTTAGGTCCTCTCTCATCAGAGATAGTTGAATCCTTTGCAATGCAGGGCTTTATCATGTCTACAAGTCAAAAAGCAACACTTCTTTCATTACCTATTCTCTCGGGTGCACTGCTACGCATAGTTCTTGGCTTTAGTGTGGATAAGTTTGGTGCTAAAAAAACAGCCTTAACATCACAGTTTATAGTTATTCTATCTTTATTACTAGTTTATTTTTTAGGTGAGTCTATTACATATAATCAACTACTTGGAGTCGCTTTAACTCTCGGGTTTGCAGGTGCATCTTTTGCAGTTGCTCTTCCTCAAGCGGGTCAGTGGTATCCACCCAAACTCCAAGGTCTAGTTCTTGGGATAGCAGGAGCTGCATACTTTGGTGTTGTTATGGGTTTTATCTTCTCTCCAAAAATTGCTCAGTATTATGGATGGCAATCAGTCTTTTTAGTCGCAGCTGGGCTTGCAATAATACTCTTCATCGTATATGCAATTTTAGCAAAAGATGCACCAGCCGATGTTTACAAAACACATCCAAAAAAACTAAAAGACTATATAAAACTTTTAAAAGACAAAGACACTTGGTGGTTTAACCTTTTTTATGCCGTCAGTTTTGGTGGATTTGTAGGTTTTGGAGTCTTTTTAAAACTTTATCTCACTGATACATATTCCGATGAAATGCACGAGATTGGTCTCTCATGGTTTGCAGAAGATAATATTAAAGTTATGGCAGGGTATTTTGGTGCCCTTTGTATTTTTGCAGGAACTATTCTTCGTCCTATCGGTGGAAGTATCGCTGATAAAATAGGGGGTATTAAAGCTCTATATATTTTCTTTAGTATTGTAACAGTTATGGTTATCATAAATGCAGTAGTAACCCTTCCTTTTCCTATTGTTATCCTTGTATTTTTCATCACTATGGCTAACCTCGGTATGGCAAATGGAGCAGTCTTTCAACTTGTACCACAGCGCTTTGCTAAAGACATTGGAGTTATGGTTGGAATTGTCGGAGCAGCAGGTGGACTAGGTGGTACAGCACTTATTAAAACTCTTGGATATTCTAAGGATGCCTATGATGGTTATATGGTTGGATTTTTAATATTTGCAGCTGTTACACTCATCGCAATTGCAGGCCTGAGTGTTGTAAAAACTAGATGGAGAACAACATGGGGTATCTCTGCTGGTGGCAGAATATAAGCTAATGAATACAGCTAACATAAAATACACCGGTTTTTCACTTGCTAAACGCAAGGAACTAACTGGAGATGATTTTTATGATGTAAAAACTATTGGTGATGTCACTATAGCTGTTGTCTGTGATGGTGTTGGAAGTGCTACTGAAGGTGCTGCAGCAGCTAGACGAACAACTACATACCTTATGAATAACTTCAAAATTCGCCCAAAATCTTGGAGTATTGAAAAATCTATAAAATCTTTTATAGTTTCTATTAACTCTATTCTTTACCAAGAATCTCAAGTCAATTACGAATCAAGTGAACTCGTTACTACTCTCACTATAGTTGTCATTCAAGGAAACCGTTTATATGGTGCAAATGTAGGTGATAGCCGTGTTTATCTATACAGAGACTCTATACTCAACCAACTCTCTAACGACCACTCTATGGATGAACCTGGTTTTGAGAATGTACTTACTCAAGCTATAGGTATAGATGCAATAGTTGAGCCCTATTACTTTGAAAACATCATAGAAAAAGATGATAAAATCCTTCTTTGTAGTGATGGTCTCTATAATGTTTTACCAACAATAGAACTTACTCAATGCATTAACCTTGGAGCACACTCTTTAGTAAGAAAAGCAAGTAAACGAACAGAGGACAATCTTCCAGATGATACTACTGCAGTTGTCATTAGTATCTTAAATGCGGATGAGCTGACAACACTTAAACAACAAGACCTCAATATACCCAAAAGTCTTAAAGAGGGTCAAGTCATAGATGGTTACACACTTACAAAAGCTCTCATTCAAAATGAGAGAACATGGTTAGTACATAAAAAAACAAAAGATTATGTTTTAAAGTTTGCACCTACTGATGCCCTCGACGATGAAGTGAGTTTAGACTTTTTTGTTAAAGAGGCTTGGAATGCGAAACGCCTTAAGGCTGACTTTTTTCCAAAAGCAGTTATTCCTAAAAATAGGTCTGCACGTTATTATGTAATGCAACACTTTAAAGGTGAAGACCTTGATGCCTACCTCTCTCATAAACACATCACAATAGATGACTCGATAGAACTAACAAATACACTTTTAAAAATGTCTCAATACCTGGTAAAGTATGACCTTATTCATGGAGACATCAAACCTCCAAATATTATGATATCAAAAGATAATGATGAAAATCTAAAATTTAAAATCATTGATTTTGGAAGTATTACTGATATCTTTTCTAGTGATTCTAAAGTAGGAACACCAAGTTATTTAGCACCGGAGCGCTTTTTAGGTGATGCAATTAGTGAAACGACTGAAATCTTTTCCATAGGTGTGACACTCTATCTCTCACTTACTAAAAAGTATCCTTATGGAGAGATAGAACCTTTTCAAAATCCAAGTTTTAAAGAAGCTAAACCAGCAAGTTTTTATAATAAAAATATTCCTAATTGGCTTGACAGTATCATTATGCGTTCAATTGCCATAGATAAAAATGAGCGTTACTCCCACTACTCTGAGATGAATTTTGAGTTACATAACCCAACAAAAGTAAAACCATACTTCATTAAAAGTGCCTCTTTAATAGAAAAATCACCACTTCTATTTTACAAGATAGCTTTTAGTAGCATGACTTTTGTAAACTTCATACTTTTATACTTCTTATTTAAGTAGACTAAAGTTATACACTTTAAGACTCTTTTACTATAATATCTATATAATAAAGATATATATTTAAAGTGAGTTTATGAGCTGGTTTAATTTATTCCAAGAGAAACAAAACAACTGTTCTATTACTTTTGGAAAAGGTATAAATGCATCCCTTGCCCCAGATGAAGAAGAACTTTTTAAACTCTCATATGAAGCTTTTGAAAAAAAAGATATTTTAAATGGATATGAGCTATTTTTCAAATCACTTATCAATTTTAGCAATACTCAATCAAACAACAGTATCAAGGTCTCGCAAAGATTCATGGTATAGTCACACAGGAAAGTCTGTATGCAGAAATAAACATCATGAAGAGTTCAGAGGCTACTGTTGCAATTAAACGCTACCTTTTAGAGCGAAACTATCAACTCACTTATATAAACTACTTCAGTGATGGCGTATCTATAAAACTCAAACTCTACCAAGATAATATTAGTCTCTCACCTCAAAAAATATACTTTCCCCTACGGGAATTAGCGCTTAATGGTGAGCATGATAAAGAACAT
>FPHF01000092.1_pt1 | contig 71061 bp, 73 predicted proteins | sample 1057241 | NCBI WGS metagenome assembly FPHF01 (sample SAMEA4473298, study PRJEB15554) | hydrothermal vent metagenome | biome: marine basaltic hydrothermal vent biome; feature: marine hydrothermal vent; material: water | place: Pacific Ocean | collected 2011-06-14/2011-07-23 | depth 1709 m | reverse complement strand
AACTGCACAACTCTCACTTAATGGACTGCCACAAACTACTAAAGAGTTGATGGCTCTACCTGGTATTGGTGAGTACACAGCTAGTGCAGTTTGTAGTTTTGGTTTAGGACAAAATGTACCTGTTGTTGATACAAACATCGCAAGAGTCATTAAACGCCACTTTGCACTTCTCTCCCCCAAGGTAAAAACACTATGGTCACAGGCAGAAGTTTTTGTAAACACTAAAAGCCCAAGAAGTCATAACCTTGCTTTAATGGATTTAGGTTCACTCATATGTTTGCCAAAAAATCCAAAATGTGAAGAGTGTCCCTTAGAGAGTTCTTGTTTAGGTAAAGCAGAAGCTGAGATTTATACACAAACTAAAAAAACAGTTTATGAAAATATGGAGCTTTTTTTAGGAGTCTGTATCAAAGATAACAAAATAGCCTTAAAGACCTCAACACAAAAGATGTATAAAGATATGTTAGTTTTACCAAGTGTAGAGCCTCTTGAAGATGATTTTATTGCATCATTTAAACACTCATATACTAAGTATCGTCTAGTGGTTAAACTCTACAATATATCACAAATAAGTGAAGAAGTATCATGGATTAGTATAGCAAATGCAGAGAATGCCCCTATCTCTTCACTCACAAAAAAAGCACTACTTAAGCTCAAAAGTATTTAACTAGCAGACAACCACTTGTTTAAGTCTTCTGCTAATTCTTGCGCCTTATTTACTCGAAGATAACAGGTACCTTTAGTATGCCTAACCATAACAGTTGGTTTTAAAAATAGTAGTGACACTCCACATATATGAAGTGTTTTAGATACACTCCACGATACTTTCTTTATCTCTAAAATTTCCTTTTTATCTAGTTGTAGAAGTGTTGTTCCAATAATATTTAAGTGCTCTTTTGTAAGATCAATTTTTGTGTAAAACTTTTTAAAGAGTGTATATGTAAGAGTAACTAAAATGATAAAAAATACAATAAAGTCCAGTATCTCTGCTAGATAATACTCAAAACTAGAAAGTGTCTGTAAATAGTGTGCATCCTCAAAAAAGACTAAAAGTATATAGTGAGTAAACCATTCACTTAAAAGTGTACTCGTCATAAAAATAATCATAAAAAACATGATACTGACAAATACAGATGTAATTCTTCGTGTCATTATCACATCTCTATATGAATACATAGTAGAAGCAGTAAAAAGTTTAAGCTGTGCAGATTTCTTAAAAAAGTAAACAACAAGTCCTATCATCATAAATGAAAAAACTAACATATCAAAAGGAAAGAACAGATAGTCTTTAGATGTATATATATAACTTTTTCTTGGAGAGAACTCCCTACTTACTGTTGCTTGGTACTCTTCATGACTTATCTCTTTAAAAATGTCATATGCTGTTTTTTTAGAAATACTTGTGTCCCTAATAAGTCCATAAGGGTCTCGCTATCATGCTCTTTTGAAGTATAGTAGAGTTCAGATTGTGCAAGTGCTTCACTTATATCTTTTTCACTCATATGCTTAACATCTTGAAGTACCTGGTCTTGTATAAGTCTAAGGTTTTCATCAAAGTCATCATGTAAAGCAACAAATGTTACCCCAGCTAAACCTGCATTTCTACTATCAGCTATGTACGAAGAAACACTATATGTTTGTCCTAAACTATTTCGTAGAAGTTTTTGCATTTTACTGGATAAATATTCGTTATATGTCACTAAAATCAGATACTTTTTATAATCATCTAAAATATAACGAGTACCAAGGTTTGCTGTATTTGTGTCCGAAGTTCCAACTTGAAAGTTTTTGTATGCTTTCTCTATTAGTTGTGCATTATAGGGCTTTTCTTTTGCTCTTTGTGTTCCTATCCTTTGAATCTTGCCATAATGCTCTCTTACCAAAGCTTCCATCTTTACTGGATCAAAATTACCTGCTATTTTAAGTGTCATATTTTTTGGATAATAATAGTGTTTATAATGCTCTAATACTTCTTCTAAGCTAAATGCTATATTATTTGTTTTATATTGATAACTAGAGGCTCTTTTTTTAGCTTTTTCAAGCATAAATGAATCTTGCCATATATTTTCTTCATTAGGAAAAGCATCTGCTATAAACAAAAATACTCTGACAATTTTATCACTAAAGTAATGGTACCACTGTAACTCACCTATCTCATTTTGAAGAGCTTTTTTTTCTATTTCTAAATCTTTCTTAGAAACATTTTTATCAAAAATCATCTGAGCAAAGGCTTCGACAAGAAAGTAAGACTTATTGGCATCTATAGTTGCTACATAACCCGTAGTAAAGTCCTGAGTATAACCATTTACATAGGTTGCACCCTCTTCTTTTAAATAATCAAGATAATCACTATAAGGGATTCTTGCATCACGAAAGAGCAAATGTTCAAGTAGATGTGTGATACCTGCATTTTCATCAGTCTCTACACTCATCCCGACCCCAACTTCTAAATCAATTTGTGTATTAACAGCTTTTTTATCATTCAGCATATAGAGTTTAAGTCCATTCTCTAATTGTAGGTATTTTATACTTTTATAGAGAGTCAACTCCTGAGCATTTACATAAGAAAAGTTGAGTAAAAGAAGAAGAAGAAAGAAAATAAGTTTATACAAGTCAGTGCCTTAAAGTGATTTTTCTTATTTTATCATAAGTTTAAACTCGCTTCCCTCACCAAGAACAGATGTCACACTTACCTCTATATTATAAGTATCACAAATCTGCTTGACTATACTAAGTCCAACACCAAAACCACCTGCAATTTGAGAATCACGACTATACATCTCAAAAATGGCATCAAGTTTATCTTTTGCTATTCCGACACCCTCGTCTTTTATGACAAATAGTCCCTCTTTAAGACTGATATATATAGTACTCTCAGGCATAGAATACTTTATAGCATTTGATAGCAGGTTTGAGATGAGTAGCTCTGCACGGGACTCTATGATGTGTAAAGAGGTCTTTTGTATATCTACTTTAACCTCTACTCCTTTTGCATTACTGAGTTCAGAGTAGTACTTCACAACTCTTTTGACTACATCTCCAAGTGCTACCTCTGTACTCTCTTCTTGTTTATCACTAAAGTTTAAGTAAGTAAGTGAGTTATATATAGTCTCGAGTTGTTTGGTACTTATAGAGATATTTGTAAGAATTTTTTTATCATAAACCTCTTTTTTTATAGCACGTGAAGCACTCATTTTTAAAGCAGTTATGGGAGTATTTAACTCATGTGAGACATCTTGGATAAACTCTTCTATCTGCTCTATGCGTTTATGTACAGGTCGCATAAAAAGTTTTGCTAAAACAAATGATATAAAAAAGATGGCTAAAAAAACCAAACCTGCACGTGTAGCTACATCAGACTTGAGTTTGTCTAGTGCTTTAAAGTACCTCTGCGTTTTAACTACTACATACTCTACATTCAAATGCTCTTGGGGTGAGGCTGATACAAGGATTTTATAACCATTTTTTTCAAAGTAACCAACCTCGTAAGCCTCTTTTTCATGAACAGGTACAAGCATATAACCATAACCCTCTTCACTAGGTAGAGTAAGTTTTATACCTTTCATCTGAGCATTTATAATTTTACCTGAGATACTATCTGCTAAGTGTGTGAGTTTGTAGTAAGTCTCATTCTCTAAAGAAGCCTTTAGTGAAGAGTAGTACCAAAAAGAGGAGAGTAGAACAAAAAACAGAGATGAGACAAGATAGATTGTTAAAAAAGAATAAAAGGAGTGTTTCTCTAAATCATTCATATTTATACCCCTCCCCTCTTACATTAAGGATATGTTCTTTACCTATGTATTTTCTAAGATTTTTTATCACTGTTCTTACTGCATCATCACTAGGCATATCATCATACTCCCAGATATTTTGAAGGAGTTCATCACTACTAACAACTCTTGCTCTATTTTGATACAAATAATGCAAAAAGTCACTCTCTTTATGTGTCATAGTATAAGTCTTAGTCGCTGTTTGTACTGTGTGCGTATGTATATCAAAGATCACTTCCTCTTCAATACTTATCTTAGCCCCTAGTCCAAACTGGCGTTTTATATTTGTAATGCGTTGGCCTAACTCTTCAAGGTCGAAGGGTTTTTTTATAAAATCATTTGCCCCTGACTCAAATGCAGACTTTAGATACTTTGTATCATGAAAGGCCGTGATAAATATAGTCGGAGTGTTGTCATTAAATGTACGTAGTTCTTTTAAGAGTGATATACCATCCCCATCGGGAACATTGATATCAAATATGTATAAATCAAACTTTAACTCTTCACTCAGACTTAAAGCTTTTTTCATACTGTAAGTCTGTACAACCTCGTACTCATCTTCTAAGTAGTCAACTAAAACACTTGCTAAAGCGGTGTCATCTTCCAAAAGTAATATTTTCATACAGTAATTGTAGCTAAAAGAAGGGAATTCTCTGTATTGTAATCATATTGTAACCTTAATTAGATATAATTCTTAAAAACTAATCTAGGAATCAAGATGCATATAAGTACTCAGACAAATCATGAAAAACAGCTTGCTGCTGATGAATTTATCGTCTCTAAAACAGATGAAAGAGGGAAAATCCTCTATGGAAATAAAATCTTCATCAAAATCTCAGGCTATAAAGAGGAAGAGCTTTTAGGTAAACCCCACTCTATCCTTAGACATCCAGATATGCCCAAGATAGTATTTCAACTATTATGGAAGAGACTCAAGGCAAAAAAAGAGATCTTTGCTTATGTGAAAAATCTTTGTAAGGATGGTTCTTATTACTGGGTACATGCAAATGTAACAGTGACACTTGATAAAGACTCTAAAATTATTGACCTTCACTCAGTAAGACGTAAACCTTCAAGAAAATCTATGCAAGTAATCCCTGGACTTTATAAACAACTCTTAGCAAAAGAGAAGATTTCTGGTGTGCAAGCCTCAGAAAACTTACTCAACAAAATACTACAAGACAAGGGAAAAACTTATGATGATTTTATCTTCAATTTACAGCACTAAACAGACCTTAGGACTTTATGCACTTCTACTAGTAATAATCATATACTTAGGATTCCAAGCTCAGTATATCGCTGCAGGTGTAGTATTTATTGCACTTTTAGGAACACTACTTCTATCCCTAATGGACGGAGATGTTTGTGATAAAATTTTTAATGATACTCTTATTCAACAAGTACGAAAAGTACTACTCAAAGCTGGAGAAGGTGAACTTTCTCATAGGATTACACATATTGATGAAACACATACTATGCAAGCTGTTTCTTGGGGAATCAATAGCCTACTTGATCAGACAGAACAGTTTATGAGAGATATCAGTGCATCTGTTGAAGCTTCAAACGCAGGGAGAAGCACTAGAAACATCCAAGAAAAAGGTTACCATGGTGACTTTAGACAGGCTATTCCTGCACTTAATACTGCAATAAACTCAGTTGCTACTTCATTTGTTAATGCTCAAAAATCTACTCTAGTAAAAGACTTTAATGAAAATGCCGAAGGGGGAATTTCTAAGGGTCTTAGTATTATTCAAGATGATATTTTACAAAACCTCAGTATCTTAGAAAAAATCTCTAACAGTACTAAGGACACAGCAGCAGAAGCAACTTCTTCTCAAGAAGTCGTCCAAGATATAACAGATAAGATAGAAGAGTTAATACAACTCATTACAAACTCTAATGAGTCTATTATCTCTTTAAACGAACGCACAAATGAGATTACTGTTGTTGTTGAACTAATCAAAGATATCGCAGACCAAACAAACCTTCTTGCACTAAATGCAGCCATTGAAGCCGCTCGTGCAGGTGAGCATGGTCGTGGTTTTGCTGTTGTTGCTGATGAAGTACGTAAACTTGCAGAGCGCACACAAAAAGCGACTCAAGAGATTGCTATAACTACAGATACACTCAAACAAGAAGCAAGTGAGATACAAACTAACTCTGAGAACATCACAAGTATAGCTATGCAATCGCAAGAGAGTGTCTCTAAGTTTCATGGCACACTCAACAACTTCTCACTCAATGCAAACACATCTGCAAACGAGTCCAAGTATATGTCAGACTATCTTTATACAACTCTTCTAAAAGTAGACCATATCATCTTTAAACATGATATATACACTGCAATTTTAGATGGAAACAAAGATACTACAACATCATTTGACGACCATAGAAATTGTAGACTTGGGAAGTGGTATCGAGATGAAGGAAAAGAACTCTTTTCAAAAACATCAGCCTACATGGCGATAAATACACCACATGAAAACCTTCATACAAATGCCCTTACAGCATTAGAGTATGTCACTAAACCAAACTACATTGTAGAACATAGAGCAGACCTTATAAAAAACATGTCTAATGTTGAAGTAGAGAGTTTTAAACTCTTTGAACTCTTTAAAGAGATGGTACAACAAGCTAATCCAAAAGTTAAGTTTTAATATCTTCGGATATTAAAACTTAACTACCCTCTCACAAACCTACCACACTTTTCTTGTATACTGCTCTTATCAAACAAAATAGGAGTCAACAATGAAAACTTTATCTACGATTTTTTTAACACTTATTTTAGCGGTATCACTAGCTAATGCTTCAGCATTTTCTAAAGATGCAAAGTACAGAACAACCAAGGTACATATCACAGCAGAGAAACCAGTAACATCTGGGTCTAATACATTTAAGTTCTTTATCACTAAAGATGCTAAAGCTATTAATGGAGAAGTTACTATAAAAGCTTTTATGCCTGCAATGCCAGGAATGCCTGCTATGGAATCTAAGGTAAAAGCCACCAACTTAGGTAATGGTACTTATGAGGCTAAACTCAACTTAGCGATGAGTGGCACTTGGCAAGTCCATATCTTTATCACTCCAAAAACAGGTAAAAAATCTCGAGTAAAAACAAGTATAAACTTTTAAGGAACATGTGTGAAAACTTTACTTCTTTGTAGCTTACTTATCACATCAACACTTAGTGCAATTAGCCTAAGTGAAGTGATAAACAAGTCCCTTTTAAATAGTCCATCTCTAGAATCAATCAATGCTAAAATAAAAGCAAATCAACATGCTAGTGATGTAGCAAACCAGTTCTCAAATCCTGAACTATCCCTTACAAAAAATAGTATAGACTCCTCTGAGCCTATGAGCCAAACTGTTTTAACTATAAAACAAAAACTTCCTTACTATGGTAAACGCGACTCTAAACAAAATATCACTTTAGCAGAGGATGCTATACTCAAAGAGCAACTCTATGCTGCAAAAGCAGTAATGGTTCAAAAGATTAAAACAGAAGCTTATGCTATCTGGGAAAATCGAGAACTCTATAAAATCACAAACGAGTACATAACTCTTACAAAACAAAACATAGAACTCTATGAGTCATATACAAGTGTTGAAGATAATCAACATATAGGTATCATGAAAGCAGAACTCTCTTTAGCTGATTTAGAGATTCAAAAAAGTGTACTTGGTGCAAAAATATATGCATCTTATGCAAAACTCTCCTACCTTGCTGCCTTTGATGTAGCACATTTAAAGATGGACTTAAAAATTGGTGAGAAACCAAACTTAGACTCTTTTAAAATGGGTTTGATTACAAACCCTGAGTTACTTATAAAAGAAAAAGAACTCAAAAAAGAAAATGCTAAAATAGAAATGGCAGATATCAACAACTATCCAGACCTAAACCTAATCGCAGGTTATTCTTATAGAGAAAATTTTGACAACTACTTTAACTTTGGTCTTGCACTTGCACTTCCAATGTATGGAACTGAAGATGCACAAGAAGAAGTAGTAAGAGCCGCAGCACTCTCAGTTCTTAGCCAAAAAGAAGATACAAAAATTGCGATATCCGCTGAGTTAAAAATCTACTATGCTCAGATGCTCTCATCATACCAAATCTATCATATCATTCAAGATGATGCACTACCACAAATAGCACATATGTTTGAGTTATCTAACTCATCCATCTCAACAGGTGGGGACCTCTTTAAGTACATAGATGTTCTATTTGATAAACTCGCCCTAGAGCAAAAAAGTATAAATGCAGTGAGTAACTACAACAAAGCAAATGCTTTAATATCACAACTCGCAGGAGAACTCAAATGAGACTTATAAACAAACTACTATTTTTAACATTACTACCTCTCTCCCTTATGGCAAAAGAAGCAACAGTCGAGCAACTCTTTTCAGTGCACACTGTCAAAGTAAAACAAGAGAGTACTAACCATCAAAGAAAGAACTTTGGTTTTGTAAAACCTGATGATGCAAGAGTGCATCATATCGCACCGCGTTTTGGTGGATTTGTGGAGAAGATATATGCAGATAAGATATACAAGTATGTAAAAAAAGGTGAGCCACTTGTAACTGTCTACTCTCCTGAAGTCTACAAAGCAAAAGAGGATTATCTCAACTCATACAACTACACAAAAAATAAAAGCCATAAAGGTATGCTAAGAAGTGCAAAGTTAAAACTACAACTCTTAGGTGTAAATCAAAAAGAGATAAATGAACTTGTACGAACAAAAAAAGTCACATTTAACACAACTATTTATGCACATACAAATGGGTATATCTTTAAAAAGACTATCTCTCATGGGTCTGCGTTTAATGCTAAAGCACAACTTTATGAGATAGTAAATCTTGATGAAGTATGGGTTGAAGCAAAAGTCTATGAAGATGACTTAAACTGGTTAAAAGATGCGAATTCTTTTAATGTCTCTTTTAAAAGTACAAACAAAACATATACTGCTACTTCTACACTACTCTATCCAAACATAGACCCAAAAGAAGCAACTCTTACCCTACGTTTGCGTCTAAAAAATACTAACAAAGAGCTCTTCCCCGGAATGTATGCAAGTGTCATTTCAAAAGATAAAAAACAAGAATACCTAACTCTTCCAACAGATGCAGTGATACGCAAAGATGGTAAGTTTTATGTTTTTATCGTTGGAGAATATGAAGGTGAGTATGACCCCTTAGAGATAAATGTAAAAGTACTAAATGCTCATACCTATATCATAACAAGTGGTTTAGCAGCAGGTGATGAAGTAGTAAGTAATGCCCTCTTTATGATGGATAGTGATGCTCAAATAAATGGGCTTTACTAAGCATTTAATTCAGACAAATGTCATAAGTTAAATTTATACAAAACTTAAAGTTTTTACTTTACTTTATAATGAGTCTTCAATATTAAATAAATATATATATTATTATATGTTTATAAATATTTTTAGGAATTAGTATGAAAAGCAGAATATTTTTTATCTTTGGGCTCATCTTAGTTATACAGACTTTTGTTATATACCAAATGATTACAAATATCAATAAAGAGAGACTCTATTAAGAGAGCGAAAGATTTGCCCTTGACACAGTTAACCAGTACAAAGACTTGCGCAAATACTATACCTCCAAAGTTGTCTCTAAAATTATAAAACAAGGTGAAATATCTGTAAACTACGACCATAGTGACAAAAAAAACACCATACCTCTCCCTGCAACAATGATTCATGACCTAAGCGAGTTGATGTTAAATAAAAATACTGGAATGCAGATCCGTTTGTACAGCAAGTATCCTTTTCCAAACAGACAAGATAGAAAACTTGATACTTTTTCCTTAGAAGCTCTCGAAGCCATAGAAAAGAATCAAGACAGACCCTATATGAGAGAAGATATACTCAAGGGGAAGAATGTAATGCGTATTGCTGTTGTGGATACAATGAGTGCACAAGCCTGTGTAAATTGCCACAATACACGAGTCGACACTCCTAAAAAGGACTGGAAACTAGGCGATGTACGCGGAGTTTTAGAAGTAATTTTACCCATCCAAAATATAGAAATAGCGAATGATAAAATGACAAACTTTGTACTTGTCTCTTTACTGATGTCTGTCACTCTTCTTTTTGTGTTTATCTACTACTTCTCAACTCTTCAAAAGAAACATGCTCAAATCCTAGAAGAGAAAGAATTCTACCTTAGAAAATATCTACTATCATTTAATGAGAACATCATCGTATCAAGAGCTAATAAGGATGGGCTAATCACTTATGTTTCAGATGCTTTGTGTAATGTTTCAGGCTACTCTAAAGAAGAACTGCTCGGTAAATACTACACCATATTACATCATCCTGATATGGATAAAGAAACTCTTAAAGAGTTATCCTTATGCATAAAAGAAGAAAAAGAATGGAGAGGTGAGATAAAAAGTATTAAAAAGGATGGCGGTTTTTACTGGGTAAAAGCATTTGTAGAGCCTGAATATAATTACCATAATAAACTTACAGGTTTTAGTTCCATCAAACATAATATTACAGCGCTTAAAGTAAAAGACACCTTTTTTTCTAACATGAGCCATGAGCTAAGAACACCTCTAAACGCCATTATTGGTTTTGTAAACATCCTTAAAAATAAAATCTCTGATGAGGAGCAAAAAAGTTATTTAGAGTACATAGGTTCGAACTCCATTCAGCTTATATCACTAGTGAGTGACATACTCGACCTCTCCAAAATGGAAAGTGGAAACTTTAGGATAGATGCATACGAGTTTAATGCACAAAAAGAACTCGAAACTTATGTACATAGGTTTGATGGATTACTTTCTAGTAAAGAGAGACACTTCGTTTACGAGGTATCTCCTAGTATTAAGGCAATATTTTTTTCAGACTGGTTGAGGATTTCTCAAATCATGTCTAATCTCTTAAGTAATGCTATCAAGTTTACTCCTGCCAAAGGAGAGATAGTTCTAGAAGTATCATATGAAGATTCACACTTACTCATTTTAGTAAAAGACAATGGAATAGGGATGACACAAGAGGTACAAGAAAGAATTTTTAAACCTTTTGAGCAGGCTGATGGTTCGACCACAAGAAGTTATGGAGGAACAGGTCTTGGTCTCTCTATAGTTGATCACTTAGTCAAACAGATGGATGCGAGTCTGAGTCTTGTCAGTGCAGAAGGGGAAGGTAGTGTCTTTAGTGTTAGTTTACCTATAGAGAAGCGAATGGACATAGATGCATGTCACGAACAAGAGGATCAAATAAGCGAATCTGTAAGTCTAAAAGGCCATGTACTTGTAGTTGAGGATAATAAAACAAACCAAATCCTTATACGCTTAATGTTAGAAGAGTTTGGTCTTAAAGTAGATATCGCAAATAACGGTCTTGAAGCCTTAGAGAAGTACGATCAAGACAAGCATAACCTAATTTTGATGGATGAAAACATGCCTCTGATGAATGGTATAGAGTCTATGAAAAAACTTCACCAAACTTATCCAAACATTGAGATTCCTATCATAGCCCTAACCGCAAATGCCATGTCAGGAGACAGGGAACGCTTTATAAATGAAGGTATGCACGACTACCTTTCAAAACCCATAGAAGAGCAAGAGTTATTAAAGATTCTTAGGAAGTATCTCTAATACACTCAAAGGAGCTAGCTGACAGATGAAGAAGTCCTCAACTTATAACATCCCACAAACCCACCACACTATAAGTGTATAATTCATATTAACTCAAATAAAGTGAATACATTATGATAGAAAAACTTATTGCAGCTAGTATAAAAAACAAATTTTTAGTCCTTATGACTATGCTCTTCTTAGTCGCTGCTAGTATTTGGAGTATGAAAAACACTCCTCTTGATGCTCTACCTGACCTCTCACCTCCACAGGTTATAGTGCAGATAAAGTGGAACGGTCAGTCACCTGAGACAGTTGAAGAACAGGGGACATATCCTCTTGTGGCTCAGTTTTTAGCCATTGCTAACATCGATACTGTTCGTGGGTACTCTACTTATGAGACAGGGCTTATCTACATTATCTTCAAGGATGATACTGACCTTTACTGGGCGAGAAGCCGCGTTTTAGAACAATTAGCATCTGTACAGTCTTCTCTTCCATCAAATATGTCTGTGACCCTTGGGCCTGATGCCTCTGGTGTTGGTTGGGTGTATGAGTATGCACTCTCATCAAAAACAAAAAATCTTGCAGAACTTAGAACTATACAAGACTACTACTATAAGTATGCACTTATGGGTGTTGATGGAGTTAGTGAAGTGGCAAGTGTTGGTGGTTTTGTTCCCACTTACCAAGTCACTCTAAACAACGATAACCTTATAAAGTACAATCTAAGCATTCAAGATATATCAAATGTCCTAAAAGCTAACAATAACGATATGGGTGGTCGTATAGTCATAGAAAATGGTTTTGAGTGGATAGTTCAAGCCAAAGGTTATGTAAAAAATCTTGATGATATTCGTGCACTTGTTATCACTACAAAAGGCGGAGTTCCTCTTACTATCGGTGACATTGCACGAGTAGAACTTACTCCTGCACCTCGTCGTGGTATGGCTGACTTAAATGGTGAAGGTGAAGTTGTCGGTGGTATCGTACTTGTTCGTTATGGCGAGGATGTTTACTCTGCCATACAGCGTATAAAATCGAAGATGGCTGACTTAGAAGTTGAAGGTGTGGATGTTACCACTGTTTATGACCGTTCAGGACTCATTGATGGAGCAGTTGAGACGCTTAAAGGGACTCTTATAGAAGAAAGTATCATTGTTATTATCGTGATTGGTCTCTTCTTATTACATTTTCGTTCGTCTCTCATTGTACTTATAGTTTTACCTTTGACAGTTGGAGCTACATTTGCTCTGATGAAACTCTTTGGAGTTGGCTCAAACATCATGAGTCTTGGAGGAATCGCTATTGCCATTGGTGCAATGGTTGATGCTTCTATAGTTATGATAGAAAATGCACATAAGATGTTACATAAGTTTGAACTCAAACATGGACGAATGCCAACAAACGAAGAAAGAATAGATGTAATACTCAAATCATCTCAACTTGTTGGTCGCCCTATCTTTTTTGCACTCTCTCTCATAGTTGTATCTTTTTTACCTATATTTGCGCTCTCAGGTCAAGAGGGTCTACTTTTTACTCCTCTGGCTTACACAAAAACATTTGCTATGGCTGCTGGAGCAATTTTGAGTATCACACTTGTTCCTGTGCTGATGGTCTTTTTTGTAAAAGGGAAAATCATACCTGAGAATAAAAATCCCCTCAATAGGTTTTTCATCTGGTTGTACCACCCTATAATTGTGTATGGTTTAAAACTAAAGTACCTTGTTATGGTTATAGTTGTAGCCTCTTTAGGTTATATGTATCCACTTTTCAACTCTCTTAAGTGGGAGTTTATGCCAATGCTCAATGAGCAGACCTTTATGTATATGCCTGTTACACCTTATGGTATCAGTATCGACCAAGCAAAGATACTCACTCAAAAAACAGACAAAATCATCAAAAGTTTTCCTGAAGTAGAAATGGTATTTGGGAAAGCTGGACGGGCAGGAACAGCAACAGACCCTGCCCCACTTGGAATGTTAGAGACTATCATCAGCCTTAAACCAAAGAATACATGGAGAGAAGGAGTGACATATGACTCTCTTCGTCAAGAGATGGAAGATGCTCTGCAAGTCCCAGGACTCACAAACTCATGGACTTATCCAATTCGAGGTCGTATAGATATGCTTCTTAGTGGTATTCGAACTCCTATCGGCATCAAACTCTATGGTCAAAATGCAGAGGGTCTCCAAAAGTATGGAAAAATCATAGAAGAGAAACTCCGTGTCTATGATAAAACTCTTTCAGTTTTTGCAGATCAAGCGAGTACTGGTTATTTTGTGTATCTTGACTTAGATGAAGAATCTATGGCTCGTTATAGTATGAATAAAAACACTCTTTTAGAGTACACCTCTTTAGCTATTGGTGGGCTCAAAGTCTCTACTATGTACAAGGGTTTAGAGCGTTATCCTATAAGCCTGCGTTTAGAAGGTGATGAGAGAAGAAGCCTAGACTCTATAAAAAACATTATGATTAAAACACAACTTGGATTTGTACCTATCAGTACCTTTGCAAATATCTACTACAAACAGTCAGCCTCAGTTATAAAGTCAGAGATGGCGACACCTGTTACTTTTATCTATATCACTCCTCAAGAGGGTATCACGGCTAAAGAATATGTGAGCGAAGCACAAAAATTTATAGATGAAATAAATTTTGAACCTGGTTATTATGTAGAATGGGCGGGACAGTCTCAGTATCTTGACTCTGCTATGAAAAAAATCGTCTGGATTATCCCCGGTGTTTTACTTTCTATCTTAGTACTTATCTACTTTGCCTTAGGAAAAATGACTCCTACACTTATAGTATTTTTCACTCTACCTTTTGCTCTTTTGGGTGGGCTTATTTATGTTGATATGCTTAACTTTGCTATGAGTATCGCGGTTATAGTTGGATTTTTAGCTCTGCTTGGAGTGGCCGCTGAGACTGCCATCGTGATGATAGTTTACCTACAAGAGTCAGTTGATGACTCAAAGAAAAAGTTTGGTGAAAAGTTTGGGATTAAAGAATTAAATGATGCTATATACGAAGGAGCTGTGCAACGTGTACGACCTAAACTTATGACAGTTTTTGCCATTCTTGCAGGTTTAGCACCTATTATGTACACTCATGGTATAGGAAGCGAAGTCATGCAACGCATCGCTGCACCGATGCTTGGGGGAATTATAAGTTCTGCTATACTTAGTCTTATAATAATTCCGATTCTATTTGAAATAATGTCTAAAAGAGAGTTAAATGCTAAAAAAGAAGAGAATAGAGATACTTGATGTCATTCGTGGATTTGCTATTTTTGGTATCATTCTTGCCAATATTCAATCTTGGTCTGGATACAAATTTATCCCCTTTACTCTACTTCAAACACTTCCTTATTATGAGTATAACTCTCTAGGAAAAGCTCTTTTTCTCTTTTTTATAGATACAAAATTTTATACACTTTTTTCTCTTCTTTTTGGTATCGGTTTTTTTATTCAGTTTAATAAACACCGAGAGGACCAAGGACCTTTTGTAAAAACCTATATTAGGCGTCTTCTTTTTTTAATGCTCTTTGGAATCATCCATGCATTTTTCTGGTCTGGAGATATTCTGCTTATTTATGGAGCTATGGGACTTTTACTAATTCCATTTAGAAATCTAGCCCTAAAAAACCTGCTTACATCTGCTATAGTTTTATACTATGTATGGCTTCTTTATGACCTTTTCTTTGCTCTTTATTATCCTGACTTATTGAAAGTAAACACTCTTGCATACAAGACATATATCGACATTACTCCAGAAGCTTTAACTTCTATCTTTACTGAAGGTAGTTTCCTTCAAGTACTACAAGCAAACTGGCATAACCTTTACTGGAGGTACTTAGACCTTGTCCCTTCTGGACGTTTAACCAAGGTACTTGCTATCTTTATCTTAGGGTATTATATGATGAGTATCGACTACTTTAGAGTCTATTTAAACTCTAAAAAACTCCTACTAATATACTTTATCTCTGGCTCTATATTTACTTACCTATCATTTCTTATCGGTGGCTCAATGTCAAGCTACTCTCATGACCTAACAAATGTACTCTACAAGTTTATCTCTGCAACAGGACAGGTTCTGTTAGCCCTTTCATATATACATATACTCAGTTACTTATACCAAATGTCATTTTTTAAATATGCCTTTAAAGGTTTTGCTTATGTAGGAAGGATGTCTTTTACTAACTACCTCATGCATACATTTTTTGGTTATCTCATCTTTTATCCATTCTTTAGTGGATACTTTGGGACCATGGGTTTAGTAGAAATTTCACTCTTAGCACTTTGCCTTTATACTTTACAAATACTCATCAGTATAGTGTGGTTTAGATTTTTCATTATTGGACCACTAGAGTGGGCCTGGCGTTCACTCATACTTATGAAACTAATGCCCCTTAGAATAGAAGTTTCCTAGCCACAGAGTCACCACAGTAAAGAGTTATAATACCTGACTTAGAATTATCAGGAGAAAAGATGAAACTTAAGAACTTATTTATACTACTACTTGGAATTACCCTTAGTTTTAGTGCTTGTAGTGAGGTACAAAAAGAAAAAAAAGGTAGTGCTAGTTCTGGCATGAAATGTGGTGCTGGAAAGTGTGGTGCAAATATGTTTGATGGTAAAGGTGCTCTTGCAAAAAAGAAAAAAAACATACTCTCACAGATGCGAGAAAATGACCCCAGAAAAAAATGTGTAATTGAAGCCAAAAACACAAAAGAAGTATACGAATGTGTCAAACACAAAGAGACAAATAAGATGTCAACAAAATGTGGCACACAAAAATGTGGTGTTGGTAAATGTGGTGATGCACTTAAACATGATAAAATGATGAAAGAAAAACCATCTAAAAAAGAACCTGCTATGAAATGTGGTGCAGGAAAATGCGGAGGAAGTATGTAATGAAAACAACTATAAAAGTACAAAATGTGAAATGCTCTGGGTGTGCCTCGACACTTACAAACAAACTACAAGATGAGTTTGGTGAGATAGAAGTGAATCTTGATGTAATGCCAAGAGAAATTACTCTTGATGTGACAGATGATACTATAGATGCTCTTCATGATGCACTCAAAGGTCTTGGTTACCCTGTAGCTGGTGAGAGTTTTGGATTTATCCAAGACACAAGTATGAAAGCAAAAAGTTTTGTATCGTGTGCCATAGGAAAAGTAGACAACTTTAAAGAGGGAAAATAAACTCTCTTTATGCAAATACAAAAGCTTCAAGAAAAAGACCTAACACTCTTTTACAGTCATGCCAAAGAAGAGCAGTGGGATATTGAAGATATACATATCCCAACACTTCTCAAAACTAATCCTAAAGACTTTTTTATTTTTTATGAAAATAAAAAACTACTTGGCTATGTTGTTGCACTAAAAGAGAGTGAACAGTTTGGTTTTATCAGTAGTCTTTTAGTACTTAAAGAGTTTCGCTCACTTGGGTATGGAAAAAAGATACTCACCGTGGCGTTAAAGCATTTACAAAATCGCCAGATTGCTCTTGATAGTGTTCTAGGACAAGAGACTTTTTATGAAAAATTTTCTTTTAAACGCTACTTTGATGTAAGTTATTTTAAGTTTATCGTAGGAAGTGTTGCTCTTTCTCAGCCCAAGTATGACACGATAGACTTCGATGCTAAACTCTCACTAGATGGACAAAGTGAATACACAAAACTACTGCTACAAAACAAAAATATTCATTACAAAGCCATTAAGTCAAACAACACTATAAGTGCTTTTGCCTTTAGCTTCACCTATAAAGATGGTTACAAAATTACTCTAAATGCAGAGGATATAAACGAAGCTATTTCTCTCTTTTTTGCACTCACAAATAACTACAAAAAAAATACAAACATATACATACAAGTCACAAGACTCTCCCCTATTCTAGAAGCCATTACTGAAGCTTTACAGATGAGTGAAGTTTCTAAAATGACTCGAATGTACAATAAGGTTTTATAAATGTTTCTCTATAGTATTACGGCTATCTATCTCATCTCTTATATTTATCTTGAGTATGATTGTTTAAAACGACACAAACGGTTCTATTTTGTACGAGTTTGGCATCGCTATGATCATAAAAGTATTCGATTTTATATTAATCTAGTTTTTCTTATTCTTAGTTTCCCACTAATGGCTCTTTTAGGTTTAGTAGTTGGTGATGAACTATAAACTAACTATTTGACATCTCCACGAGGTACAAACTCTAAAACAGTGGCGTCGATGCAAAATCTTCTTCTACCATCAGCACGAGGGAAAACATGACCTAAGTGGATACCACTTGTTTTTGAGACTAAAGCAATACGAGTCATACCAAATGAGCTATCGTCTCTCTCTATCACTGCTCCATCTTTAGCCTTGTAAAAACTGAGCCATCCTGTTCCTGAGTGAAAACGATCTCTTGTATCAAAAAGAATCTCTCCACTGAGTTTATCTATAAAAACACCATCAGGAGTATTTTCAAAGATTTTGTACTGTTTACATCCGGGGGCATCAGTTCCCTCATGAAACGCCACTTGATATGCTTGTGAACCCTTCCCAAGTTTAAATGCACCAAGAGTTTTATAAAAGAGTTTCTTATCCATGTAACCTACATGTCCTATAACTTCTTTGCCATCCTCTATGAAAAGTATAGTTGGCGTTGCAAATATTTTTGTCTCTATATCAAAACCTTTAAGGCTGCTCGCTAAAACTGTTCTCATAGGAAGAGTTCCCTTATAACTATTACTTACATCTTCTTCAAATTTATCACAGTAAGGACAAAAAACAGGAGAACCGATAACTATAATCTCTTTACCGCCAAGAGGTTTAGTTACAAGAACTTTTTTCATCTCTTTTTCAAACTTCACACCAGTTGCATGGTTTGGACAGTATCCAAAAGGATTTTTTACTAAATAGTCTTGATGATACTTCTCTGCATTATAAAACTTTAATAAGGGTTCTATCTCTGTTACTATCTGGCCATAGCCTGCATTTATTAGTAAACTTTGATACACTTTTTTTGTATCTAGAGCTACTTGTTTTTGTGCTTCATTTTTGTAAAAAAGTGCACTTCTATAGTTGTTCCCTATGTCGTTTCCCTGTCCATTTAACTGTGTAGGGTCGTGGAGTTCCCAAAATGATCTGATGAGAGTTGCAGTATCTACTTTTCTTGTATCAAAAACAACTTTTACACCCTCTGTATAGTTTACAATCTTTGAGTTCTTATCAAGACGACGGTACTTTACAACATCATCATAAGTAGGGTTTTTATAGTTACCACCTACATAACCAGACTCTGCGCTTATAACACCCTCAAAATGATCAAAGTGTTTCTCAACACCCCAAAAACATCCAGCAGCAAAAACGATAGTCTCTTGTGCTAGCATTGGTGTAGCTTCTACTGGTTTTTGAGCTGAGAGTATACTTCCCATAGCCACTCCAAAAATAGCTAATGTTAGTAAAATTAATTTTGTAATTATATTTTTCATAATTGAACCCTTTATTTATATACTCTAAGTGTAGAATGCTAACATAAACAATTTATAAACGAGTTACTTAGTTCTTGTAATAGTTACAGCAACTACTGGATTATTAAACTTTTCAAAAGCTGTTAAGGCTGAAGTACTGAGTCCATCTTCATTTGAGATAACACCAGGATGAATACTGATTTTATCAGAGTCATCACGCATAGTACTAAATCCTTCTACTCCAAATGCTGCTACAGTAGTATTTGTTTCAGAGTTTGCTTCTGTACCTGCATCATATACATTTAAATAAAATGTTGTATTAGCATTAACAGCTAAACCAGATACATCATATGCATTTACACCTGCAAAAGCATCATTTGTTTTTACTAGCATTGTTGCTATACTCAAACTTGTAGATGATGTAGTAAGAGTAAGTATCTCACTTGAACCGGGAGTTAAAAGTCCAGACCCAGATACACCATTGCTATCAACTAGGTCAGAGTTATCACCACCTTCTGCTAGTTTTTCAAGACCAAGAGATGCAGTCTCTCCTACAGTAAATAAAGAGTTACTCGTAAGCAAGATAGGAGACATAGGTTGACCTGCTGTTAAGTTTGTAACTGATACACTATATATATAACTTGATGTAGCTACTCCAACCGAGTCCTCATCTGTTCCACAAGCACTAAAAGTCACCATCGAAGCTAATAATAGTGTTGGTACTATAATATTTGATATTTTCATACTTTGCCCCTAGTTTACTGTAATTGTCACAGAAGCAACAGGGTTTAAAAATCTATGTTTAGATGCATCTAAATCACTAAGACCACCACTTGTATCTGAGTCTCCAATGTTACCTCTATGAATATGTACAAAACCTTCAGCAATTGAGCTTAGACCAGTTCCACCATTAGAAGTAATATCACCTGCTGGATTTGGAATATTTGCAGCTAATTCATCGTTACCTTCTGTCCCAGCATCCCAAGCATTAAGAGTATAAGTATATGTTCCGGCAGTTGTTGGGATAAGCATACTGTTCATTGCTATAAAACCATCATTTGTTGGTAACATCATTCCTACTACTGTAAGATAATCATTTCCTAAGTTTGTAGTCAATGGGGTTTCATAACTAGCTCCAGGCATTAAAAGTGCTGTATTATTAGCAAAGTCCGCAGTAGATAAATCACTTACCAAAAGGGATGTATTTCCCATTTCAGCCATTAACTGTAAACTTGCAGATGCAGCAGTACCAGCTGTAAATACTTTGTCACTAGCAGGATGTGCTGCTACCATTAAAGGTGTAAAGTTGATACCTGATGTCAGGTTTGTAACTTTAACAGTAATGTCTGTTGCAAAAAGTGAAGAGCTCATAAGTAGAGCCGAAGTGAGTGCTAGTTTTGTAAATGTAAATTTCATAAATCTTCCTTGTGTTTTTTTGTTTCTAGGTGTATTTTAAAATTCCATCATAAACAAAACATAAACAAGTATAAAAATTTGTAAATTTGTAAAACCACTCCTTTGGAGGGAGTGGTTAAAAAATGTGCTAGTTCTTAGTTACCGTAATAAGCGACAATATTAGTAGAACCACTTTGAAACTGTACACCTGAATAATCTGCTTCAGAACAAGCTCTATATATTGGAGTAAGTTCAAAATAAACCTTTGTAGTAAGTCCCGCTCCACTTGACACTGTAGGATTTGAAAAACCATAATCCTCACAGCTTGTAGCTGAAGTGGCTGTTGATGAGTTAAAACCTGCATTACTAGAGAAGGCACTAAGAAACGGGGTCAATATTTTTATAGATTATAATACTGCTATAACTTGTTAAATCTAAACTTGTACTTCCATCCGGTGAACCACCATCCACATCTGCACCTGTACCTGTACCAGTATCTATCACAGGAGCGGTAACCGTGATCTGATATGAACCACCATCCTGCACTGAGTCACCGTAATATCCTGTTCTAGTGATACTACTTCCATCCCTTGGCATTGTCGATTCAAATACCACCTCTTCTCTATCACCATCAGCACCATTGAGTATCAGTATTGTACCGTTTACACTCCATGTTCGTGTGCCAAGTACTGAAAGCACTGTATAGTTAGCATTAAAAGTCAAAGAGCCATGTACGTCAATTCCATCAATATTATTTTTTAAAAGAAATAATGCCAATTCTGGAACTACTGCATCCGGTAATGCTTGTTCAAACTCAAAGATATCTTGGTTTGAAACTTTTTTTGTATTTCCTGCTGTTACTAAATCACCTACAACTAAAACTTCAAAATCCTTTGCTATTGCATCTAAAGGAAGAGCAGAGTAAAGAGTTCCAAACTGAGAAAGAACTGCATCTTCATCAGGAAGTGCATCAGCATTTTCTTTCATGTCCTTATAGATAGCATTTGCTATTACAAAAACATCTTTTGGAGCTTCTGACGGTACTTTAAGTAAATCTTCTAGTGTAAGGTTTGCATCTTCACCCACACCATTTGCATTTAGTCTAGCGAGTAGGTCTTCAAGTTTTTGTGTTCTGATTGTCTCATTTGCATCTGCTGTAAATGTTGTGATAGGTGTTACTGTTGTAGAGTATGACTTCATCTCTATATCAAGTACAGTATCGTTTACATCCATAGTACCATCATCATTTACATCTATCCATCCACCATTTACAAGTACAGGATATACAGGTTCATTAGCAAATGTATAAATATTTTTACTCACTTTTTGAGTGGCAACTTGTGCAGGAGTTGAAGAGTCTGTTACATTTGCATCATAGACCTTACCACGCTCTACTGTCACATCTACTGCACTTGAAAGAGCACCTGCTACAGAATCACCTGATCCACCACCACAGCCTGTTGCACTTAAAGAGATAAGTCCTGCCAATACTACACTCATAGTTATTTGTTTTGTTTTCATTTTTGTCCTTTAATCTTTTAAGATTGGAGATTATCGTATATCTTTGTGACAGGTTTTGTCACAAATTGCTTAAAATTGTTTCAAAAAAAAGGAGAAAACCTCTTAATAGTCGGCTAAAATAAATACGTAATCCACAATAGGACATCAAAATGAATCAAGAAAACAAACTACCTCTTCCACCTTTTAGTACAGATACTGCTATACAAAAAGTAAAAATGGCAGAAAATGCATGGAACAATAAAGATGCCAATAAAATCTCTATGGCTTACACAGCTGATAGTACATGGAGAAATCGTGACCTTTTTATAAATGGTCGTGATGAAATAGTATCTTTTTTACAAAAAAAGTTTAAAAAAGAGACTGAGTACAAACTTGTGAAAGAACTTTGGGCATTTACGGGTCATAGAATTGCGGTAAGGTTTGTATATGAGTGGTTAGATAGTAACGGACAGTGGTACAGAAGTTATGGAAATGAAAACTGGGAGTTTAACCCCCAAGGTCTAATGGCGCAGCGTCATGCAAGTATCAATGATAAAAAAATTGCTGAGAGTGATAGAAAATTTTTATGGGAAGGAAACCTAAGACCTGAAAATTATGCAAGTCTTAGTGACTTAGGTTTATAAACCACCCCTAAACACCATATATATAAGTGGTGGATACACAAAAAGTCCTATATATGCTACTGCCTTATTAAGAGGAGCTAAGAGTGCTAAAGTAAGCTCTTCTGAAACCTCTTTGTCTATAAACACTTTTTTAAGCAGTATCATTTTTGTAGCGATATCTATGCCTTTTATAAGAAAAAGAGCAATAGCATATGTGTTATAGTCGCTTAGAACCATAAACATAATGGCAAAATAAAAAGTAGGATGCATGAGCAAAAATACAAAAACATTTTTTGCATAATGTGAATACATTCGAGCAAGCATCCCTATTATTGTATTTGCTTTTTGCCACTGAACCTCATAGAGTTCAAGTACAATAAAAAGAATAAGATAGTTTAGTAATGTGTCTTCAATCATAAACGCAAGTATATCTAAACTACATAATGATTTGAAATATATGTTTTCCTTTTAGATACTCATATTTTAGTTCAAAGTTATGGCGATGTACTACCTCGTTTATGATGTAGAGACCAAGTCCAAAACCTTCTGTTTTTTCTTGAACACAGTCACGAATAAATGGCTCAAAAAATTTGTTAATGTCTTGGGTAAATGCTTCACCATAATTACTTACAGATAAAACTCCCTCTTTATACTCTAGCTCTATCTCACTATGAGGTGTTTTATACTTTCTAGCATTATCAAGTAAGTTTTTAAGTGCCACAGAAAAGAGGTTAAAATCTACTTTTACGATCTCATTACTTATATGTGAGACTACTTCATCAAAATAAAGAATATCATACACATTTTCCACTATATCTATGAGCGCATACTCTTTTATATCAAGAGCTTGTGCTTTAGAGGTTATAGCTTCTATATCACTAAGCTCTTTTAGTTGTCTCTCCATAGCATTAAAAGTCTCGAGAAGTTTAGCCTTATCTTCTACACTCTCATCTAAAGTGTGTGTTATTAACTTTCCACGGGTAATAGGTGTCTTGAGTTCATGCATAATGTTTCTCAAAAATAGGATTCTACTCTTTTGGAGAGAATCTATAGTCGATGCAGCCTCACAAAAAGCATTTGCAACTTGTGCCACCTCGTCATTTGCATCCAAGTCAGCCTTTTGGACTAGCTCTCCGCGGGAAAACTTGTCTATATTTTTATGGAGGATTTGTAAAGGTTGCATAGATTTTTTAATATAACGGTATAAAAAATAGAGTAAAACTAAAAGCAGGAAAGTTCCAAATGCTAGATACTTTGGTATTGGGGTCATAGGTGTTTCATTTACAAAATAAAACATATCTGCATCTGCTTTATAAGCATAGAAGTAGTGTTCGTTCTCAACAAATATCTCTATATTTGCATCATGCATTGTTTTATGAATATCCTTATCCGTTATAAGTTGTTCACCTCTACTCATAATTTCTTTTGCCTTATCTACTGTTACCATAGTCAGTCTATTTCTCAGAAGATACTCTTTGAGCATGGTATCACAAGCTTTATACTTATGTAGGTTCTCATACAGAACTATACTCTGTTTAATTGCACTTTTTTTATCATTTATAAGTGCTATATAACCTAGTAAAGCAGTAGTAGCGATAAGCAAAACAGCACTCAGAAAACCGATGAGTGTAATAGCATTTAGAATGGAATTTTTAGATTTTATATGCAAAACGATATCCTATACCACGAATGGTTTTAAGTAACTGGGGTTTAGCTGGGTCATTTTCTATCTTTTTTCTTATGCGACCAATAAGAACATTTATAGACTCTACACCTGACTCAAAACGCATAGAATCTATAGAGTTTGCAATGTCAGCACGACTAATGGAGCGGTTTGGATTATCCAAAAACATTTTAAGCATTTGATATTCAGCAGGTGTTAAAACTAGAGCTTGGTTGTGGTGAAAAATCTCTGAACTCTCTTCATTAACTATAAAAGCATTGTTCTCATCTGAGGCAATTTTACCTGTACGTTTGAGCACTGTTTTTATCCGAGCTTCAAGTTCTCTAGGATCATAAGGTTTAGCCAAATAGTCATCTGCCCCATATTCTAAGGCTATAAGTTTATCGTTAATATCACTTCTAGCACTAGAGATGATAATAGGAGTTGTTGTAAGTGAATTTAACTGTTTACATAGTTCTAAACCATCTATCTCAGGAAGGGTCAAGTCTAAAATAATAATATCAAACTGCTCTTTTTTGATGGCATGTAAACCCTGTGATGGTTTGATAACTGCTGTAAGTATGTACTCTTTATCAGTAAAATATTTAGTCAAAAACTCTGTAATAATAGCGTCATCTTCAACCATAAGTATTTTTATCATTATAATTCTTTTTTATTGATTGTAGTAGGGGAATATAAATGAAATATAAACACCACTAACTAAATATTATGGTGTTTAAGAGCAAAGAAAGTTTTTACTTCATTTGTAGCATTTTATAATTTATTACATATATAAGCATAAGCATTCTTTCCTTCCATCTCAGCTATCGCTTGACCATAAGAAATATTTTTGCTAACTGATTTTATCAAAGTTAAAGCGGGTTTATATATATTTGTATTATGCTAAATAATTGTGACAGCTTATGTCATGTCGTGGAATTGTAATAAAGAACTTGGTACTAATTGTGAATATTATGTATTTTTTGTAGAAAAAATATTTTGTAGGTTTGAAAAATGGAATTTATTCTTATTTGTAGGCGAGTCTTTTATTTGTGAAAGTTCTTTCACTTTCTCTTGTACTTCTTGTATTATTTCTTTTACAATCTGTACTTTTATATCATCAGTAAAAATAATATTATATTTTTGTATATTCATGCATACCATCTTTATTTTTTTGTTGATATGCGATTATATGCTAAGAGTTGGTACCAACTGTGAAAAACAACTGATAGAAGTTAATTTTTATAGTTTCTCGTATAAATGTAGTCTTGATCATCTGACAATGTGAGATACTGAATAAATTCAATATACTCTCTAATTGTATTACACAAAAGTATCAAGATATTATTTATACTATTTTTTGAGACATCACCTAATAAAGTATAATTTAAAGTAAGTTCTTCATATCTTTCTTGTTTTTCAAGCCCAAAACAGACCTTTTCTTCTATCTCTATATTGAGTAAAAATAAGTTTTCTATGATGTCATACCGAGTATACTTTTTATCAAAAACATCCAAAAATTCTTTTTTCAATTTTCCAAGATAACACTTAAAATATACCTTATTATCTTGAAGTATTGTTTCATAGTTGAGTTGTATTCTATCAATGACATAAAGCTGTGAACTTCCTATTAAAACTCTATCAGAATGAGCATCTGAAATATTTTTTATCTCAAAATTGAGTTCGTGTAAAATATCTCTCAATGCAAAATAATATTCTTCCCTACTGTTCATCTCTGTTCCTTGTATATAAAAAGTCGGTATACTGTTTTTGTATTTTATAAGAACTATAACTTTTGTCATTCACTCTATTTAAAATTTTCAGTTGTTCCCATAATGGTATTTCATTTGGTTCAGGGTAGTCGCTATTCCACTCATTTATTTGATTCTTGACACTCTCTTGTTCAGAATAGTCATTTAAACTTTTTATTGTTTTTTTGACTACTGCTTGATTCTTCTCTTGATATTTGGACTCCATCAAACTTTTAACTTCCAGAGTAATATCTTTCCAGTCTTCATCAGATTTTATCCTATTTTCAATGTAAGCAGGTGAGATATGACGAGACTTAAGTCTCTCAGTAATTTCTAAAATACTGTTTATTCTCAGTATCTCTGCTACAAGTGCAGAACAAAATGTTTCATAATCATCCTCTACCTTATGATTAAAGTAGGCAATCATTTTTTCAAAAGGTATGGATAATGTCTTTGTAATTATATTTGTATATTTTCTCCCGATTTGAAATTTTGCCGTAGTCAAAATTGGATGTGACAGATTACTTCGTCTATAAACAGTAAAATATTTTGATTTTTTACTTAACAATTCATCATAACTTATAAAACGCACAGCACTGGATGCAGAAACAGTAGCTTCAAGAGCGACACCATCTGAGACCCCTATACTTATATGGCTGTATTTAGTATATTTAAACTTCAAGCTAATAATTGATATTAAATTTTGAAAAAAAACTATTTTATCAGAGATAGGTAACCTTCCCCTTGTTAATATTATATCACCCTCTTTTATGGGTATCTCAGGAGATGTATTATCTTTTAATATGTGACTTGATACAAGAAGTTTCTGATTTTCATGTATTATCGTTGGATCTTTTAAAAGTGTGTCTAGTTTCAAGCCTTGTCGTTCATATACTTTTCCATAACGAGAATAAGCATACTCACAGACAAGAAGTGCTTCTGAAAATGTTTTTCTACTGTAGCCTAATTGATTAAGAATCTCTTCTCTTTTTATCTCTATAGATTTTATCTCTGTTAAAAAATATACATAGACAATATTAGTTGATTTTTGGAAGGGCCATAATTCTGTTGCAAGTTCTTGACTTTTCACTTTATCACTTACTTGTGCATAGTACCTGAAGTATTTATCACCTGTAATCGTTATCAGTAGTTCATCTCCTGTAGACAATTTTTCATAATTCCTCAGGTATCCGGAGAGTCCCATTGCATATATTTTACCATCAAGCGTTCGCTCAAGTAACTCTTGTAAAAATTCTCCAGACAAATACTTTTCTAAAACACTTAATGCAATAGGATTTCTAACGGATGCTTCTATCTTTTCTTCTGATGCAATATCTAACCAAAGATTCATGTATTTATACTCTTTTGTATTGTTTTTTAGATGGAATATTAACACATAATTTACGGTATTTATTTTTAGCTTATCAATCTTATGATAAAATTCACTTCTATACACAAGGATGTTGTTGTTGCTTAAGCATATTGTTTTTATCCTACTCTTTTTTCTCTCTTTACATGCTTCCGCGCAAAAAGTATCGCCAAAAGTAAATTTACTCTATTTTAATGATTCTAACACCCATTACACTATTAAAGATGTTCTTCATAATAGTCCTACTCTGTTTACAAAAGATTTAAATACTTCAAAAGCAAAGTTTCCTGCTCATACTTCTTTATGGTTAAAGTTCAGTAGCAGAGATACTCATAAGAAGCAAATCTTAAAATTTTTAGATATTCGTTTAGACAAGATGTCTGTTTATACAAAAGAGGGTGCACTTATTTATGAAGTGGGGGATAAAGTACCTTTTAATGCTCGAGAGTTTAAAGATGCCCAAATTGCCCTGAGTCTTGATACTCTTGGTTCAGATAAAGATATTTTATATATACACTTTACAAATGAAGATAAATCCGATCTGAGTTACAATACACTTACAAAAGAGGAGTATCTAGAAAACACTTTTTTTAAAAAAGAGTTTCAAGCTTTCTTTTTTGGTGCCTTGTCAATAATGCTTCTTTATAATTTTATTTTTTATCTCTTTTTGAGAAATCAAACTTTTTTCATCTATATTGTCTATCATATACTTGTATTCATCGTGATGCTTTACTACAACGGAATGATAAGTCAATACTATTTTCCCGATTCTTATAATATCAATGGTGGGAATGTCCCAGTTTTTTTTCTCTACCTCTGTGTTATACTTGCTATAGAATTCTTACGTACTTTTCTTGATATCAAAGACTATACTCCACGACTAGATAAGCTTTTACGTATCTTTATCGGTCTTATCGCTATACTACTTATTCTAAACCCTTTAGAGCTAACACCGACACATTTACCCACTCTTATTATGGTGCCATTGAGTCTCTTACTTATCTTTACATCAGCATACCACTCTTTTGTACTCAAAAGAAAAGTTGCTCTATTCTTTTTTCTAGGATGGCTTATTATGCTCCTTGCAATAATAGTAACAGCGATGCTTTCCTTTGGTCTAATAGTAAGAAATGATTTCACTTCTTATATCTTTCAACTTGGTGTCCTTACAGAAGTAACCCTGCTTTCTCTAGGTTTAGCATATCAGTATAAAATGGCCCAAGAAGAGTTACTCAAGAAATCAGAAATACTTCACAAACAGAGTAAACTTGCTTCCATGGGAGAGATGCTAGCAAATATTTCCCATCAATGGAGACAACCACTATCAGAAATAAACGCAGTTGCTATGAAAATAGATGCAGACTATTATCAAAAAGTGCTAACACAGGAGACACTGGAGTCTGACTTACAAAGGATTGAGGGTATTACACATTATATGTCTGAGACAGTAGAGAGTTTTAACTCCTATTTTAAAAAAGATAAACACAGACAAGACACCTCATTAAAAGAGATACTCCAAAATGTGCTCACCCTACTTTCGGGATCATTAAATGATATTGATATCAAGATTACTAGCCAAGAGTACTCCACTCTTAATGTTCATAAAAATGAGCTTACACAAGTAATTTTGGTCATACTCAACAATGCAATTGATGCACTCCTCGAAAATAAGATAATCAACAAAACAATTACAATAAATATCAAAAAAGAAGAGCAAAAACATATCTTAGAAATTAGTGATAATGCAGGTGGTATTAAAACAGATAACGTAGAGAAAGTTTTTGAACCATATTTTACTACAAAGTTTAAATCCGATGGAATAGGAATAGGTCTCTATATGGCTAAAATGTTAGTGCAAGAGAGTTTAAATGGTTCACTTACACTAAAAAATATAAATAATGGAGCAAAGTTCACAATAACATTATGAAAAGATTAAAACTATTATATGCTGAAGATGAAAAGAGCACAAGAGAACAACATATTATTTATTTAAAAAGCAGATATGATTTTGAAATATATGAAGCTGACGATGGGATGCAAGCACTGAACCTCTACAAAGAGCATCGACCAGATATTGTACTTACTGATATCACAATGCCAAAGATGAACGGCTTAGAGTTTATCCAAGAGATACGAAAAATTTCTCATCACACAAAAATTATTATGCTCACTGCACATTCTGAGTCCCAAAAACTACTACAAGCTTTTGACGCAGATGTAGTGAACTACCTCGTAAAACCCATAAACCGTCAAAAGCTACGAGCAAGTATAGATACAGCCATACAGACCCTACCCAAAGAGGCCAAAAAAGATGAAAACTTTTTTTATTTAAATGAAAACACATACTTTCATATGCAAAACTATGACTATTTTGTAGATTCAGTACTAGTAGAACTATCAAAATCAGAAACCCTACTCTTACATCTCTTATGTAAACATACAAATAGAGAGCTCGGTTCCTATGATATTTTTGTATATGTGTGGAATGATTTTGATAAAGAATTTAGTAAAGACTCTGTCAGAACACTTGTTAAGAAACTAAGACAAAAGCTCCCTCCAGGTATTTTAAAAAATACTTATGGTGGATTTTATAGACTTTATTTGAAAGAATAAGCTACTCCATATATGTTTTAATTAGTTAATATAAATTAATTATAAATACTTGTAAGTCTTATAGGAAAAATAAATTTGACTAATAAGGTTACACCTACTCAAGAATTCAATTTAATTTTACATTATTTTTACATTTTTATGATAATAAAAAAATTATATGATAATATCACAATTAATAATAACCAAGGGATATTACATGATAAGAAAAACTATTATCACTATTTTATTTACTATAAATGTATTTGCTATTACTAACCTAGAAGTTGCCCTCAAGTGTGAAACAGTTATGAATGGTTTTAAAGATTCAAAATCTGATATGATAATGACACTTATCAACTCCAACAAACAACAACGCCAACGTAAAATGCAGATAATAACCTTAGAAAAAGATTCTGGAAATAAATCGCTTATGACCTTTCTCTCTCCTGCAGATGTAAAGGGTACAAAGTTTTTAAACTATGAACACATCACTAAAGATGATGAACAGTGGCTTTACCTTCCAGCACTTAAACGTGTCAAACGTATCGCAAGTAAAAATAAATCAGGTTCATTTATGGGTTCAGAATTTTCTTATGAAGATTTGAGTTCTTTTAGCGTAAAGAAGTATATCTTTGAAGGTGATGCAAAAGTAGAGATCTTAGCTGGTCATAAAGTTTATGTAGGTGAAAGAAAAGCTGTGAGTAAAAACTCTGGTTATACAAAACAAATATCATGGGTAGACACCAAAACATTCTTAATCAAAAAAGTAGAGTATTATGACCGAAAACAAGAGCTTTTAAAAACTGCTCTTTTTCAAGACTATAAAAAGATATCAGGAGTTTGGAGAGTTGGAAAAATGCATATGCAAAACCACCAAAATAGAAAAAGTACTACTCTTGTATGGACAAATGAAAGAATCAAAAATGGTCTAAAAGAAAAGAACTTTCATAAACGTGTACTGAAAAAATAAATATGAAATATATTTTACTTATTTTACTAAGTGTAAGCTTTTTATATGCAAAATCCAAGGACAGTTGTTACTCTGTACAACTCAGTAGTTTTGTTCCAAATAAATCAAAAGTTTATAATTTTGAGAGTCTCCACTATCCTAAAAGCTGTCAACTAATAGAGTTTACAAATACAAATGCAATTAGGTGTGGATGTTTTGAAAAATATAGTGAAGTGAAAAAAGAGCTGAAATTACTACAAAAATCCTACTCTCAAGCAATGCAAGTTACTACATACAAATACAGGTTTAAAACTAAAGTAAAGACAATAACTCCAGAACTTGTGCAAGAACCAGAGCCAACAATAGAAGAAGAACCAAAGATAAAAGAAATTCCCCAAATTCAGAACAATTCTTTTGATTTTTTACAAGACATGACATTTCAAGGAAATCTTGACATAGTAGGACAAACATACCTCAAAGCTCCTCTTGCTAAAAACCCTTATAACATTACAAGCTCTGCAAACTTAGAAGCTCAATATAATAAGAATGACTTTAAAGCGAAGGTTAAGTTAAAAGTACAGGGTGATTATGATGATATAAGTACAGATAAACAGACTCATAGATCATTTCTCAGAATCGATGAACTTTATGCAGAGTATGATTTTGAAGACGACCAGATATTTTTTGGTAAAAACATCCGCTTTTGGGGGGCACTTGAAGTTAGAAATATTACAGACAATTTTAACAATGATGAACTCCGTGGGGACCCTTTTTATAAAGACAAGTTAGGTTCGTGGAATACTTCTTACTCTCACTTTACTGATAATGGTGAGTTCTCTATCATAGTTAAACTATATGAGCAGGCACGTGAGATGTCAGCATTTCCTTATGTATACTATTACTTTCCTTCTACAGTAAAAACACAAATAGGTAGTGTTCCACTTCTCTATGATAACAACCTCATAAGCGAAGAAGGCGATACTAGACCAAGTGTCTATCTCAAGTACTCAGCATCAACAGAATCTGACTACCCAATTGATTATTCATTTATTTATGAAAATGGATACGATTCCCAAAGATACTATACACAAAAATTTAATCCTGCTTCTAGTAGTCTTTCAACCCAAGAAAATGCCTACCTAGTTAACAAGTTTTTAACATACAACACAATGGTTGTAAACTCTACACTTATCAAACTAGAAGCTGTTTATGCAGATGTCATTAACAATAAAGACATTTCCGACTATATCCATTTAGGTCTGGGAGTAGAGCATACCCTTACTCGAGTCTATAAAGAGGCAGATTTGGGTCTCATTAGTGAGTACTATTCATATACAACACTAGAGAATGATAAACGCGATGATTTAGAACTTTTTGAACTTTTTCAAAACGATCTATTTTTAGGTGCTCGATATACACTTAATGATTTGCAAAGTACAACTCTTTTAGGTGGAATGATATTAGATTTAGATTATGATGAACAGGTCTACTACCTTGAGTATGAGACACGCATAGCTGACATAATCAAAGTAAACTTCGATTATAGATATATAAGCCCTTCCAAAGATAGCATAACTGCATTTCATCTTATGGGAGTTCACGAACGCCTAAGCCTAAAGCTTGGATACTACTTCTAAAGAGAGACTAATGAATATTAAAAAATTTACAAACTTCATATTAAAATTTCGTTGGTATATCTCGATTGTAATTCCCCTTGTTACTATCGCTTTTGCAATGCAATTAAAACATGCACAGTTTGATGGTTCTTACCGTATCTGGTTCTCTCCTGAGTCTAAAACTCTACAGCAGTATGATGCTTTTAAGGCTGTTTTTGGAAACGATGATTCTATCATTATAGTCTTTAGTGATGAGAATGGCGTTATGAATAAAAAAGCTCTTAATGTTATCGATAGACTCACAGAGAAACTTTGGCGGACAAAATATATAGCAAGAGTTGATTCTCTTACAAATTATCAGTATGTTCATGTAGACAAGGACTTTATAGAAGACATAGACTCTTTTACACAAGAGCAGCTCAAAGAAAAGTTACAAACCGCACTCAAAGAAGATCTTCTTTTAAACAGAATTATAAGTGCAGATGCTAAAACAACTATGATAGTTGGTCGTTTGACACCTAGTGCAGGAGAAACTTTTGGAGCCTCCAAAAAAATTAAAGAGTCAGTTGATCAGTATATAAAAGAGGAAAAAGAGAGTGGTTATAACTTCTACCTAGCCGGTGGTCCTGTTGTAAACCAGACCTTCTCCACTCTTGCAAAGTATGATGTGACAACATTCACACCTCTTGTCATCTTAGTAGCGATGCTTCTTTTATGGGCTATCTTTCGTAGTTTTACTGGAGTTGTTCTCACAATTTTAGTAGTTATTTTTACTTTTACAATAGTAGTCTCTTTACAAGTTATTTTTGGATATAAACTCAACAACTTTACTGCAAATATGCCAATTTTTATAGTTGCCATAGGTATTGCAGATGCCATGCACCTCTACTGGATATATCTTCTTGCAAGATACAAGGGTCTAGATAATAACGAAGCTATTTTAGATACTTTGCAAAAGAACTTTCTTCCAATTTTACTAACATCACTCACAACTGCAGTCGGTTTTGCTTCACTTGGTATATCTGAAATAGTACCTATTGCTACACTTGGAACGGCTACTGCGAGTGCAGCTATTCTTGCATTTATACTTACTATACTTTTTGTGCCAGCAGTTTTAGCCATAATCAACCCAAAAATCAAAGTTAAAAAACCTAAAGAACTCAAGCAAAAGAGTAGTGATTTTGCTTCAAATTATTCTCTGTTTATAATCAAGTATGATGTCAAAATCATCCTTGCTTCACTCGCTCTTTTTGGACTTATCGGTTTGGGGCTAACAGAGTTAAAAGTAGACTCAAATGCAGTAAGATACTTTAAAGAGAATGTGCCTTTTAGACAAACAGTGAAAGTGATACAAGAAAAACTTACAGGTCCAATGGCATATGAAGTTGTAGTCGATTCAAATATTCGAGATGGTATAAAAGATCCAGTGTTTATGCATGAGGTTGAGAAGTTTTGTTTAGCAATAAAAGAGAAATTCCCAGCAGCAAGACATACAAGTTCACTCATAGATGTTGTAAAAAAGTTCAATGAAATAGTTGATTTTAAAAAAGAAATACCTGATTCAAATGAGCTTATAGCACAGTACCTACTGCTCTACTCACTCTCACTTCCACAAGGAATGGAGATAAATGACAAGATGGATATAGATGAAAGATTTTTACGTGTCAGTGTCTCTATGAATGTAGTCGATACTTCAAAAGACTTAGAGATGATAAAGTGGATAGAAGAATGGTGGAAAAGTACACCCTACTCAGCACAAGTAAATGGTCAGACCATTATGTTTGCACATATGCAGTCAGATGTTACAGACACTCTTATAGAGTCTATCCTTCTTGCTATTACAGTTATATCTCTTCTTATGCTCTTTATCTTTAAGAGCATAAGAATGATACCTCTGTTTATCATACCAAACATACTTCCTATAATACTTGTAGTTGGTGCTATGGGTTGGTTGGGGATTAGCATAGATATTGGTGTAGCTATCTCTGGTGCTATTATTATGGGAATCGCTGTAGATGATACGATTCACTTTTTACTCAAATACAAAGAGGCCAGACTCAAAGGTTACAACCTACACGACTCACTCACTTATGTGATGCGATATGCAGGTTCTGCTATTGTATTTACCACTATAGTACTTAGTTCTGCATTTCTAGTTTTTACCTTCTCTGACTTTATGCTCAATGCAAACTTCGGACTAGTAACTGCCATAGCCCTTGTTATAGCAGTTGTTGTAGATTTGTTACTACTGCCAGCAATACTTTCTCTCTACGATGGTGGTGAGAAAAGTTTTTTAAATACTACAAATAATCAAAGGATATAGATGTTAGATATAAAAGAAGCCTATTACAAAAATTTTCCAAATGCAGTCAAATTTATGCCTAAATTTGTTACAAATTTTTCAGTCAGAACTCTACAAAAAATATTTCACGAAAAAACATTTAATGATATATACACTAAAAACCACTACCTACACGGTCTTGAGTTTGCTGATAGTATGCTTGAGAACCTTGGAATTACATATACAGTAAAACCTCACGAACTCAAAAACATTCCTTCAACAGGAAGAATAATTGTTGTTGCCAATCATATAACAGGTGCATCTGATGCTTTTTCACTTGTACAACTTATGGGTAACTATAGAGAGAACAAAAAAGTAAAATTTATGGTTAACGGTATGCTCATGGGAATGACACAGGCAAGTGAAATCCTTGTTCCCGTTGACAACATTACAGGAAACATTACTAAAGAGACGATTAAAGCTATGAACTCATCTTTACAAAATGAAGAGGCAATTATAATATTTCCCTCTGGAATTGTAAATCGATGGTCTCTTGCTGATGGTGTAAAAGACACCCAGTGGAAAGCAAGTTTTTTAAAGATTGCTAAACGTAACAATGCTCCTATTCTTCCAATTCGTATTGAGGCTAGGAATTCTAAACTTTTCTATTTTATCTCTTTTTTATTACCTAAAAAAATTACAGGTTTTATGTTGCCTCATGAGTTTGCAACAACTGGTGAGAGAAGACCGCTAGAGTTTAATATTGGGCGGGTTATTCCTGTGAAGTCTTTTAGTGATAAAGATATAAGTATAAGCAACTACCTTAGTATGTTTAGAGAACATCTTTATACAGTTGGAACTAAAGAAAAAGGCATACTAAAAACAGAGATAACGATCACTGTCGCAAGTAATAAAATGATACTTAAAGAGGAGATAAATAATTCTCAAACACTAGGACATACAAAAGATGGAAAACTCATAGTCCTCTCAGACTCTAGTGTATCACCATTTCTTATGCAAGAGTTAGGCCGTGTTAGAGAGATATCTTTTCGTGCTATTGGTGGGGGAACGGGAACAGCTAAAGACAATGACTTGTATGACAACTACTATAAACACTTAATCCTTTGGGATGAAGAGGATTTAGAGATAGTGGGTGCTTATAGGATTGGTGAAGTAAAAGACATCATAGAGCATCGAGGGATGGAAGGTCTGTACACTTACAATCAGTGTAACTTTAGTGATGAGTTTCAAAACTATGTGCACAACTCTGTTGAACTTGGTCGTAGTTTTATTCAACCTAAGTACTGGGGTTCACGAGCACTTGATAACCTCTGGCAAGGAGTTGGTGCATACCTCGCAAATAATCCTCAGATTATTTATACCTACGGTATCGTAACTATAAATGCAGATACTCCAAAAAAAGCTGTAGCTGCACTTGTATACTTCTACTCATATCACTTTTCATGTGAGAGTAATATGATGAGTGCTAAGACACCCTATTATATGTCACATGATGAGAAAGAGGAGTTTGATACACTCTTTAAGTACAGAACATATAAAGAGGGTTTTGTTCATTTAAAGAGCTACCTAAAAGACTTAGGAACAACTGTACCTACACTATTTAAACAGTATGCAGAACTTTATGAAGAAGGGGCAGTACGTTTCTTTGACTTTACAGTAAATGAGGGTCTTCATGGTGTAGTAGAAGGGTTTATAACTGCTGATAATTCTAGAATGAAAGAGGCAAAGAGAAAGCGTTATATTAAAAACTTTGAGATATTAAGTGAAGAGAAAGAGATAAAAGCCTGAGAGCTTATTCACTTCTAAGTTTAACTTAGAAGTGAGAGATATACATAACTCTACTTTGTAGTTGAGTTAGTTGTTGCTTTGTCAATTGCTACACCAGCAGCAGTTTGAATTGTAGCTGTTTTACCTGTGATAAATGTGCTGAACCCTGCAACAATACCAACACCTAGTAATACTAATAACATTGCAACTAAAACTCCACTCATACCTTTTTGTGACTTTACACGTGTAAATAAACCTTTGAACATTCTTTTCCTTTATGTTTGTAACTAACTTTATTATATCACTTTCTTATACTCATAGCAAGTAAAATATACAATTATAGTATAAGTTTTTCCTCTATTACAGAAGTGTACCTATTGGATATCCAAAGTATGTTATCAATGGCTTTACACGTATTAAAACAGTCCTCTTTTATGCGTAACCAAGTCACCCCATTTTGTACTTTTTCTTCTTTTACAGTAAACTTATGACCCTCTTTCCAAACTAAAGAACGCGTTCCAGTTACGGGGACAGAACGTAAAAATACTTTCCCTACAGTTACTTGATATAGTTTGAGTTTAGACTCTTTAATTTCTTCTGATTTTACCTCTTGTGGTAACTCTATTATCACTGACTCTGTAGCTTCATTTATAACTAACTCTTCACCTTCAATCTCAATTACCATTAACTCTGTATCTTCAAGTGGATTACTCAAAAGAAGCTCTTGCGTCTCCTGTATCTCTTGAGTATGAGTTGCTTGTGTTGCATTCATATCTTGTAGTTGAATATGAAATTCTTTTGCATCTTCTTTAAAGCTTTTGTAGTAGTGGGTATCATCAATCTTTGCATTAGCATCCACAATTTCAGGAACTAGAAAAAAGAGTAAATCATTTGTTTGATCAGAAGTCACTGAGTGCTTAAATAATTCACCTAAAAGTGGAATGTCTCCTAAAAATGGGACTTTTTCCTCTTTTGTTACGTTCTCTGTATGAAGACGCCCTCCAAGTGCTATAACCTGACCAGACTTGACAACTACATTTGTTAACATTGTTTTACTAACAAATGAAGGAACAAAAATATTTTCACCTAACTGCACATCATGGTCTTTGTTAGTGTCAAACTGACTATCTTTAATATTAACACTTATATGCATATATCCATCTTTTTCCATAAACTGTGTACTCAAAAGTAAAGCCAGTCCATACTCTTTTTCTTCGAGTAAAATAGTTGGGCTAAGACCTAAGTTTTGTGAAACGCCAACGGGAATATATACTTCACCACCAACACGAAAACTTGCATTTTCATCTTCTGTTGTCATTAAAACTGTGTCATCAAGTATTGTACCTATTCCACTTTCTTGTAAAAAGTTTAAAGTAGCTGAAACTGACTTCCCTTTTGAAGCACTAAAGTTACCAAAGTTATCTAGTAACCAACCACTAAAAGTGGCTCCATTTGCAGCACTAGGATTGATAGAGACATCTATATACTGACTAAAAAAACCAAGACCTGTAATTCCACCTAAGTCTTCTGCTTGTCGGTTATTTATCTCTACAAGATATAGTTTTGTACGAATCATTTTGTTGATCTCTTTCGTTTCAGTTAAATCCATAAGTTTACTCATATCTACACCCGCATTTTGGAGTAGTTTATAAATACGCTTTTTATCATGTGGATCTTGAAACTCACCCGATATAACTGTTGAACCATTACCAACCTTACTCAGTACTAGTTTTGGCTCAATCACATTAATCATTTTCTGCACAAACCCAAGATTTTCATTCACATAAATATGATAGTTATTCATGCTTCCATCTCTGTACATAATTAAAATTGATGTATTTCCACTTACTTTTCCAAATATCTTAAGCAGTGTGCCTTTTGTTTGTGAAGTTTTTAAAAGAGATACATTTACCATCTCTTTATTTCCAACAATAAGTCTTTTGACTTTTTTATCTAACTTTAAAATCTTGTACTCATTTGTGTAGACAACAATATCTTCTGCACATAAACTTAAGACTAAACTAATTAATATGATTATTTTTTTCAAATTATTTTCCCTTTTAACTACATGTACCAGTAATGGACATGTTTTGATCATGGTATGAGTATGTACTTATTTTTGTTGATAAGTTTTTATTTTTTAGATATGTTCCCTGATAGTTATACTGTATGGTTATATCTATATAAGAAGCACCTGCACCTGAAGTCTGCGAGCCAAAACTCAAGGCTGTACCCTTAGGACATAAACCTCTATCAACCATGCTAAAGCTTGATATATCCGTTTTGCTATTTGCTACTTCGGCTACTTGGTTTGCTAGGAGTTTGAGTTTATAGTCTGCCTGCATTACACTCCAATAGTCTAAAAGAAAAGTAACTATAAAAGCCATCGTTGGTAAAACGACCAAAAGTGTCGCCATTATTTGCGATAGTCCAAGACCATTTCTCCAGGTTTTTCTACTTTTCATAGGATATTCTTACACTTGAAGAATTTTTTCTTGTTCTTCGGGGAACAACATAATCAGCAAGCATTTTTTTCTTTTTCTTCTGTGTTGATGCATCAAGAGTTTTACTACACTTTACCATCCAAAGATGTCCTGAATTAGTCTTATTTATATTATGTACTCTGTTAGTATTTAACTCTTGTGCCTTATAATACAGTGATAAGAGATTTTTGATATCCCTAGGATTCATCTCAAATACAACACTATCTGCCATCACTATTTTTTCATCATCATCTAAACTCACAAAACTAGTTACACTTTGGTACTGATGGACAAAAGAGTCTATAGAAATATGTACTGCTATATACTTCGTCTCAAATGATGTCTCTTTATTTTTAGAATTTTTATTCTTAATGGATAAAATATCAATATAGTCACCTTTTTTAAGTGTATTATCTATATTCCTAAACAAAGATAGAGGAAGTGTTATCATGTCATTAGCAACAGTAGGATCAAACTCCTCTGTGACTACTTCTTTTAGAGTACTTATCTCTTTTTGTGTAGTTTGTCTTAGTTGTGGTTTCACTAAAGAAATCTTCTCTTTACGAAACTGTTCTCCTGCTAAGATATCTACAGATGTGTAGCGACTGATAATTTCACTCTGAGTAAGTGGAGTAAAAGGCATATATGCCTTAGAAACTTTAATAGCGACAATATCATGTCCACCAATAAGCGAACCTTTTTTTAATGTTTTTGATGCAGTAAATACTTCTATAAAAGTTTCATTCACTTCTTGTACTTTGTTTTGTTTTGAGTACATCAATAGTGCAAGTGATGATGAAAAAAGCACCATCCCCATGAGTATCACTATTAGTATTCTATGTTTTCTATTTTTCATATAACTCCATTTTTTAAAATCCTGGCATTAAGGCATCTGCTGCCATTGGAAATGCTATCATTGCTATTACTGCTGGTAAAATAAACACGAACATTGTAAAAGTAATGCTTATATTCATCGTTGCCGCTTTCTTCTCTACATTTAACATCTCTTGGTCTTTTATATCTTTAGATTGGTTCTCAAAAATTGTTTTTACACCAATACCTGTCTCCTCGGATAATCGCATAAAACCGACAATTGTCCCGATAGCCTCAGAACCAGTACGCTCTACAAGGTTGTTATAGGCTATATCACTATCGTATGTTATAAGTTCATTTTTAAAACGGTTTGACTCTTCTAAAAGATCCTTACCTAAAACTTTTGTCCCATCTAGCGTTACTCTATCAATGGCATTGTTAAGCCCACCACCACCTTCTAAAATAATGATCAGAAGGTCTATAAAAATAGCCAAGTCATTATCTATTCTTTTGATTCTTGCTTTCATCTGCTCATCTAGATATATAAATGGCATAAATACAGCAATCCCTACTCCTACAACAGCAAGTGCAATGTTATTTATATCACTTAATTCTAGAATAAATATTAAAGATATCAGTGATACACCAGTTGCAACACTCACAACAATTATCTCGTTAAACTCTTTTTGCGTGAGACCCCCACGGATAAGTTTCAGTTTAAATTCTGCTCTTTTTTTACTATCAATTTTTCTCACTATAGAAGTGTCATCTATGTCAAAAATACGTTTTACTAAGTTTTTATGTTCATAATCTTCTTCTATATAAGAATATATCGCCCAAAATATCAGTAAAAATGAGAAAAATAGGATTAAAAGTGAAAGATAGTACATTACTTATCTACCTTTGTAATAAGGTTATTTACCAGCATTCCGATAAAAATCCACATAAAGATACCAAGGAGTTGAAATCTTCCATATTCGGACTCCATAAAGTATTCATGTAAACGTCCATCAAAATTTCCATTGAGTGAAAAATAGAGAAATATTCCTATTCCAACTATGATATATGAACCTACACTGCCCTCTCTTGTTACGACATCAACTTTTTCTTGCATCTTTTTTCTATAAGAAATTGTCTCTTCAACTTTTTCTAGTGTATTTGAGAACTGTCCACCACTAGCTCGGCCTATTTTAATCGCTAAAGCAAATATGAGTAGTTCCTTAGAATTTACCTGTTTCTCTAAGTTATCAAATGCTTCAACTTCACCAATAGTATTCTTTTCTTGAAAAAAAGTACTAAACTGTTTTTTAAAAAGCTCTGAACCTGAAACAGCTACTGATTTTAAAAGTGCTTGCTCAAAACCTATACCATTTTTCATCATTTTTACTAAAACTGAGATACTCACAGAGAGGCTTCTGTTAAAACGTTTTTTTCTACTGCTAATAATGGAATTAATAATCATACTAAATATAATCATGCCAAAAGGAATACCTATAGCATAACCAGACCAGTGCTTTAAAAAAAGTGAAAACACAGAACCAGAAATAAGAACAAAAGTAATAACAAGCGATACAAATACATATGATGGAAACTTAAAGCCAGCGAGTACCATAAGAGCATCAAGTCTATACAACAAAGAGTGATTGTTCTTAGGCAAGACTTTCTCTTGTAAAAGTGTCTGTGTTTCATCATCTTGCAAAGATATAACATCTTTTATATAATTTACATACTGCGAACGTTTATACTCTACATATAAAGCATAAGAGAGAACACTCGCACTAAAACTCATCACAAAAAGTAGTAAAATATATATTTGTAATTCACTCATTATTGTAGATTCGGCCATTCATCTAAAAAGTTACTTCCCTTAGAATATGAAGCTGTTATTATTTCAGACATATAGTTAGCTTTCCATCCACACATTCTCTTTGGATGAAAAGGTTGAAGCTCCTTTAGTAACATATCTTTTGTAACTACAAAATCATTGTCAAAGATACGACTATCAAGGATAACACCATTTTGAAGCATCTTAGCTGAGGCCCTAGTTGAAAATGATATTGCATTAAAACTACCACTTGAATCCATAGGATTATCACTCTGTACTGAGCGTTGAAATTCAAAAAGATCTAACATAGATACAATACCATTATCTTCAACTCTTTTTTCAGGTTCAGATATTTTAACTATGCGACGTCTTCCATCAGGAAAACGCACTATTTGAATAATCAAATCAACTGCCGATATAATTTGTGAACGAACAAAAGACATATTAGCAGTTGGACGAGCTTCAAGAAACATATTTTCCATTCTTACAATAGCTTCTTTTGTATCATCTGAGTGAATTGTTGTCATAGAACCAGGGTGCCCTGTATTCATAGCATTTAGCATAGTTACAATCTCTGGTCCCCTACACTCACCAACTATAATACGACGAGGACTAGAGCGTAGAGCGGTCCGAAGTAAAGACTCTATACTAATTGCACCAGCTCCCTCTTCATTTGCAGGACGTGCCTCAAAAGAACGTATAGCATGGCAAGGCATCTGAGGTTTCATCTCTTTAGTATCTTCAATAGTTAAAAGCTGGTCTCCCTCATCAATAAAACGCGTTATTGCATTTAAAAAAGTTGTTTTACCACTTGAAGTACCACCCGAAACTACAATGTTTAATTTTCCACGAATCGCTTGGACTAAAAAATAAGCCATTTTTAAATCTATCATCTGTGAGTCAATCAAAGACTCAAACAGAAGTGGCACTTCGCGAAACTTTCTTACTGTGATATATGAACCCGGATTTCCATCCCTATCTAAATTTGCGGCTACTGGAGGAATTTGAATCTCTATACGAGAGCCATCTGGGAGTTTTGCTGAGGCAATTGGACTTGATTCATCTATTTTTCTATTTGATTGAGAAAGCATTCGACTTACTATTCGTCGAAGTTCTTCTTCACTTCTAAAACGAAAAGGTGTGGCAACAGTCTGACCATCATAAATAACATCAATATAGTCTTTTGTATTTACAATAATATCATTAAGCTCTTTTCCCGCTAATCTAATGATAGTCGATATAGGACCATAAAAAAGCAGATTATCAATTACAAAGTCTGCTATCTCATTTTTGAGAGCAACCTTAGGAATACTAAACTCTGAAATATGTTTAAGTACAACTTCTCGAACCATTTTCTCGGTCAACTCCGATGTAATATTGAGTTTATCAACAAAATTATCGTATATTTCGCAAGCAAGTTCAAAGTACTCATCACTTTTATACATAAGTGGAAAACAAAGCTCAGAACACACAACTTCTTCTGTATTAATATGCTCTGGACCTTTTTTTACATCTAAGTCTAATTGTAAACTAGAAGAGTGACCTTTTATTTTTTCTCTTAAAGCCATTCTTTAACCTTTGCAAAAAATGACTTATTTTCTTTATTATAAATCGCTTGGGAAATAAGTTTTTCATCTTTAATAAAAAACTTATTTACAATCTCTCTTATAGCACCCATAAATGGAGATGTAGGGTAAGAATCTACAACAAGTTTTGCTTCATTCCAGCACTCTCTTAAGTGTGTTGCATCATTTGGGATAGAGTAGTCGATATCGAAATTATGTTTGAGTCCTTTTGATAGAATCTTTCTCGCCTCTTCATGTGTAACACTACCAAAAGAGTCTTCTCTATTTGCAATAATATGAGTTTTATTATACCAACCACTTTTATCAATAATATTGATATAAGTTTTTAAAATTGACATAGATGGAATCGTGAATTCAGTAATCACAAAAATATCATCTGCTATTTCTTGAATATCAATTTTTAAATCTACATCTTCAAATACACCAACATCAATAATAATATAATCAAACTTCTCTTTGATGTATGTAATAAAGTTAAGATATATCAAGATACTTTCTGGCTTTTCCATATCTTCTTTATCTGTGTGTTTTTGTATTCCGGGTACAAAAAAAAGATTATTACTCAATCTTTCAAGCCCATTTTCAAAAAACTCATCCATATCAAGACTATTTACCCTTGAAATATCAACGATACTTTTTTTCGGCTGAATAAGACCAAAAAATAAGTTTGAAATGGCTTTAGTATAAGAAAAATCTAAATACAGAACATTCTTCTCTGGATACTCTTCAGCTATACTTTTGGCTAAGTTCATACTAATAGTTGTAGTTCCCATCCCTCCACTTATACCTGTAAAAACAGAAATATTAGAGTTTCCACGTCTCTTTTTTATAATCTTTTGAGAGTCTAAAATAAGTCTCTTCATAATATTAGAGTCAGCTTCTTCTTCATTAATATAAGCATCTACACCTATTTTTCCTGCTAAAAGAGAAAATGCGACATCGTCTTTTCCTACAACAACCATATACATATTATTTCTAAAGTTTATATCACTTAAATCTTGTATATCTTGGAGTGAATTGACTCTATATATAAGTGCTATATCACGACTGTTATTTGCAGCATAAAAATTTATAAAATCTTCAATAGTATCAAAGTTTTGAACATCTGTAAACTCATTGGTGAGTTCTTCATAAGATTCTTTATCAGTATTTGCAACATAGGCTATAATCATCTTTTTTCCTTAATGCTTTGTGCTTATTAGCTCATAACGCAAATGTACAGCTTTACTTTTTACATCTAAGTCTATGAGTTCTAAGTCTAAAATAAGTCCGCGTCTAGAAGTATTTACATAATCTAGGATCTCATAATCATCAACAATTATAGGGTCTATAACATCTCTACAGTTTATTTTCCAGATAAGGAACCTGTCACAATCTTCCGTTGTTGTTACAACATTATTCTCTATCGCAGTATCACACCAGCTAAGCCATTCTTCTGGTGTTTTAAGAGTTTGAGGTAGAGTAATAATCTTTTCGTATGACCTCGGACAATAACCACCTCTATCCTCATAGTCAGAGCGTGTATATGGATTACACCATGTCTCGGTTACAACATTGTCAAGGTCTGTAAATGTTTGAGACTCTGTTCCATTTGGTTTAAAAGTATACTGACTCCATGTGTCATAATCGTTTGTTTCTTTTACAGTACATCTCTGCTCACTTCCTGTTAAAGAGTGAATACCTTGGAGTTTAAAAGTTTGAAAATCATCAATTATATTTCCAGACTCTGTTACTGCCATGGTTAAGTTGACAGCGGTATCATCATTAAACTGATAGTGTGTATCCATAGGCTGCTCAATCATATCTGTATCATCGCTCTCTGAACATCCAAATAAAAAACATCCTATCAAGCTAAATATAGATGTACTTCTAGAGTCATCACTCGCTTGTTGATATACTGCCCCACTCTGGTACTCATCAATTGTCATCTCTGAATAAGCACTTGCAAACGTTATAAGAGAGTTTTCTGTGTCTACTTGTATTGTATCAATCTGATAAGTTGTCGTTGGTGTGCTAGATACAAATAATGAAACAAAAGGAATACCGCTAAGTAAGTTACAAAAAGAGCTACTCTCTGAAGGTCTAAAAAAGAAAAGCTGACAGCTACCATTATTAACAATTGTTTCACGATAATCAATAAGTGATACAGGGTCATTTAGCCTTGTTGTTTCTAATGGAGTGACTGATTTTTCTAAAAGGTGATCTTGGTCTATACCTGATACAATATTTGCGATATAACGTTGACGGATATCTTCAACAGGATTTCCATTATTATCAGAAACACCAAAATTAAAAAAACTACTAAAAAAGCTACTATCTCCAAAAAATGTGTTAAATAAAGTACCAAAAAGACCAAAGAATGATCTAGTATTATCTTTTTGTTTCTTATAAAACTTCTCGTTTCTCTCTACATCTAAGGGATAAAAAACACTAGCATTAGTATCATTGTATAAAATATCTGTTCCATTGAAATCTTGTTGAAAAATCAAACTTATAGTATCACCAATGCCTTGGCCTATTAGTGCTTCGTTGTTTATTAAAAAAGGTTTCTGTCCTGAACATCCTGCTTCATCTAATTCAGAATAAAGTTCACATAAAGATGTAGACTCAACTTTTATACGAACAGTACCTGTTTTTGAAAGTGTAGCAAACTCACTCTCATTTTTTGAATCTCCTGAAAAAGAAAATTGACTCCAAAAGTTTTTTACCTTAAAGTTTTGTGTATCAATTGTAACATCTCTTTCATAGATATTATTGCCATTTTTATCTTTACCCATTGATTTTTCATTAGTAAATGTCACATGTGTTTTTGTATCAGTTGCATATATATTTAAACTTATTAAACAAATTAGTACTATTTTTTGAATCATTTTAAATTTTCCCTATTTTTGTATTTTATTTACTATCATCATTTCATTCACATATTTTTGCGACTTTTCTTGTAGATCTTGGTCACTCATTCCTTCATCTGCACGAGAGAGCTCATACCTGTGTTTCATCACAGGTACCAGTAAGTTTTTTTGTAGATGTAAGAGGTTCTCAACATTGTTGACATCATGAAGTGTGTCATTTGCATTACCCATAAAAGCAATAAACCAAAACAGAAGCATTACCGCTAAAAGAAGTGGTACTACTGCAGCCGATCCTCTTCTCATTCTCATCTTTATATTTTCCCTATCATATACGAAGCTAGTGCTGCTATACTCATCGCAGGAGCAAAGGCAAAACTTTTTTTACGAACTACACCTAATATCACTAAATGTACTACACCTGCCATCATAATAAATGGCCCGATTAACTCTAAACCTAAAAACAGAGCACAAAATACCCCAAATCTTAAGTCTCCTCCTCCAAAAGCCATATTTAAGACAATTGGAACTAAAAATATACAAAGAACTATAACTACTGCAACTAAAGTATACAAAGATAAAGAGTTGTCAAAATACTTTAAAATAATCAAGATTAAAATTGCAGGCAGAATTATTTTATCAACAATAATTCCCCTCTTAATATCTATGAACGAGATTATAAAAGATATAAGTATAAAAAATAATAATATTAGCATATCTTTTCTTCTGTCATAATGTACTAATTATATAGGAGTGAAGCTTGGTCAGGGTATTGAGAAATATGAAAAGTAAAAAATAAGTTTTTTTAATAAGAAGTGTTACATTTCTTTACATTAATTTTACAATTAGATTGTAGAATAAGTTAATTATTATACTAAAGTATTATTTAACAAGCAATACTGTTATTAAATATTGCAATATTTATAAAGTATTAACTGTAAGTCAACACTTTTTTTATAACATCTGCCACACGAAAAGAGTTTGCATAGATAGTCCAAGTATAAGGAACACTTCCTCCTGTTGGCATAAAAGATGCATCAGTAACATAGAGGTTTTCTAAGTCATGTGCCTTACAGTTTTTGTCTAGAACTGAGGTAAGAGGATCATCTCCAAAACGACAGCCACCTGCAACAAGGTTTGGTGGCGGAGAGGCAGAGATAGAGTAGTCTATTTCAACTGCACCCATTTCTTCTAAAACGTCCACAGCCTTTTTTGCTAAGTGCTCACCTACTTCTAAATCTTGAGGATGGGAGTTTAGGTTTATAACTCCTACTGGTACACCCCACTTGTCTTTTGTTGTCTCATCAACTGCCACATTACAGTTATCAGTTGGTAACCAGTCATTAAAGACTTCAAATGTTAGAACTCTTGAAGTTGTTAGTCTTTTATGGAGTTTATCTGCTAGTTTTTCACCCCACAGAAGATTTCCCTCTTCGTCATACATTTCACGATTTACTCGACTGATTAGGTTTTGATGCTCAAAAAGAAAGTCAATAGTTCCACCCTTATATGTACGGCATCCATCATCATAATCATACCAATCTTGAAGACTTCTATTAAAAAAGAGTCCTGGTTGCATAAGTACTTTTTGTTGTTCCTTAGTAAGTTTCTCGTAAACAAAACGACCACTTCCACTTCCACCTGCTGAGAAAACAAGGTTTTTACCTAACTCACCACTAGAGTTCGCCATACCATTAGGAAACTCGTTATTTTTAGAGTTCAGGAGTAACCGCGAAGACTCAATAGCTTGAGCTGAGAGTACAAATATTTTTGCATTTATCACATGCTTTATACCATGTTTTGTATAGTAATATGCTCTCGTGATTTTACCATCTTTAGAGTCTAGTTTATACACAAATGCATCAGTTATAACTTCTGCATCACACTTTTGTAGGAGTGCAGCTCTTGCACTTCCTTTTGCTCCACTAGCACAACCGTAACTTCCACAGAAGTTAGAGTAGTAACAGCCATCTCGTCCTAATGCATTTTGACTCAATACAGCCCTAGGAGTCGGAATAGCTGTGAATTTTAACTCTTTACAAGCCTTATCAAACCAATCTGTTACACCATTTGTCTCTAACATTGAGTAAGGTAAATCTGGTGTTGAACGGGGTTCAGCAAACTTATGTTTTACTATCTTTCCACTTACGCCTACAACTTTTTCTACCTTAGTATAGTAGGGCTCAAGCTCTTCATAGGAGATACACCAGTCAATTACATTCGCCCCCTTAACCTCACCATACGAGCTTAAAAGTTTAAAGTCATTTGGTTTCATTCTATGAAAGTACCCACTCATAAGGTTTGAACTTCCCCCAACCATAGAACCATTCCAAAAATTCCAGCCTGACTCTTCTCCATCATAACGGACAAATTTTCCAGATTGTGAGTACTCATTGATAATATGCTTCTGCTCTTTTAAAGGAGGTGTAAACATATCTCTACGTGAAACTGCTAACTCGTCTTTAGAAAAATCTTCTTCTTTGTAGTTTTTCCCTTTTTCAAGTACAAGCACATTAAAGCCTGCATTACTAAGCTCATATGCTATGGGTGAGCCACCTGCTCCACTTCCTATTATACAGACATCATACATTATAAATACACCTTTTTTGGTCTTGGTTCACCGCCAGTAAACTCTAGCCATGTCCATCCAGCTTGCATTTTATTTGAACCATATATAGGGTCACCGAAACTTGCCTCAAATGTATAACGCAAAACTGTAGCTAACCAAGAACTACCCCAACTCTCATTTGCGAAACTTTTTAAAACCTTTTGACGCTGAACTGGTAAAAGTTTTGTATACTGTTTTTTATACATATCAACAGCACTCTCATTGAGCCACTTTACACCTTTTTTGAGGTACTCTTTATCTTCTTTACTTATACGTGAATGTTTGAGTACTATACCTATATAGTCGGCTGTATTTATACCAAGTTCTTTTGCTTTTGGGAAAAGATCATTTTGAAGAACCTTAAGTGTCTCGCGTGAAGTTACAACAGCACACATGCTACACCCATTCATTACAATAACTGCGGAGGATAAAAAACCTGCCTTTAAAAAGGCTCTTCTGTTTAAAAAATCCATTAGTCTAGGAGTACACTGAAAAAGGATTTTTTTCTTTTAGGTTCAAAACTATTAGTGCGCTCATCTACAAAGTCGGGGTCACCTTTAAGAAATTCTTCTTTTGAAACTTTTTGTATATGTTTTTTTGATTTTTTTTCTTTGATAAAACCATTACTTTTTGAACCACCGGCTCCATGAGGTATACACATAGAAGGCTCCTTATTTCTAATTATTGTAATGATTATACTCTAAAAGTGTGTAGTTTTTGTGTATATTTTTTAGTCCCATAATTGTAAGTAAATTTCTGATACCATAGAGAAGTTGTCCATGATATCTGGTAAGTCAGAAGGCACCTCTTTAGGAAAGTTGCCAAGAAACGCACCCTTGGAAAAGGCACGAGTCCCCTCAGGAGAGATAGCACCATCACTCATGGCAGATCTTCCAAAAATTGAACTTGTAGTAAAAGGTTTTTTCACATCCTCTGTATTTAAAATACAGTTAGCATTTTTTATACTGAGTCTTGCACTTTTTTGTGGTTGTGCAGGTGAAAAAGAGACATAAGGTGACTTTCTCTCAGCCGAATTTAGTACCCATTTGACCTTGTCAAAAGACTCATAAAACTTTAAATGCTTCCACTTATCTCATCCCTTTACATCCAAGAGCCTATTTGGATCAATAGACTCTTTTTTTACAGGTGGCACAACATCATCATGTCCTCTTACTGGGTTATCAGCTTGCTTGTTTACTTCGTTTGCTTCTCTTGCTTTTTTAAGTACTGCTTCTGGTTGTAGCTCTGGTCTTATTCCGTGAATTTCCATTTTAGTTTTTCTCCCCAAATATTAATCTATCTAGTGAGAATTTACCTGCACCACTTCCTACAAGTACAAAAAGCATCAGAGTATAATATAAAACTAACTCATAGCCATTTTGAAGTTGTATCATTGTTCCACTAACCCTTACGCCATTTACATATGCATCAGTAAAAGAGACTGCTTCATTTACAAAAGCAAAACCATTTTGACCGTGAACAGTAACAATAGCAACAAACATAATTACTAAAAGAGGGATAGAGATAAAACGAGTCAGTAGTCCAAGTGTTAAAAGAACCACTCCTGCCATTTCAGTTCCTGCTGCCATATAAGCATTTAGCATTGGAAATGGAATACCCATATACTCAAACCATTGTGCAATTGCACCAATATCATTCCACTTAAGCATCGCAGGTGCAAAAAATGTATAGGCTAAAATCAGTCTAAGTAAAAGTAAGCCTGCAGACTTGGTATACTCACTCAATCGTGTAAACTCTTTATATAAATCTCTAATACACACAAAAACTCCTCTTTTTTTGAATCTTTGAGGTATTGTACTTCTTTAGTGTGTAGTCTTTGTGTAATAAGGTGTAAAAATAATATTTTATAGGTGAATATCAATCTGTGTTATACTAAGAAAATTTATATATGGAGACTTACATGATAAAACAGTTCTTAATCTTCTTACTAACTACTACACTCCTTTACTCAACCCAAGTAGAGTTAGAAGTTTTAGGTTCTGGTGGGCCAGAACTAGATGGCAGAGCCAGTACATCTTACCTTATAAGAATAGACAATAAAGCCCGTCTTATAGTTGATATGGGAAGTGGTTCTATGCTGAATTTTGAGCAGAGTGGAGCAAAGATTGAAGATTTGGAAGCTGTTGTTCTTACACATTTGCATATAGACCATAGTGTTGATTTACCTTCCTTTGTCAAAGCAGGCTTTTTCTCTTACAGAACGAGTTCACTTGATATTATTGCACCTGATGGCAATGACTTTTTTCCATCAACAAGTGAATTTTTAGAGAGACTTTTTGGAAAAAATGGTGCTTATAAATATATGAACGATATTTTAACACCACAGAGTGATTCATTTGAGATTATAGCTATTGACATAAAAACTCAATCAATACGAGAGTACAAAGATTTCACTCTTACACTTTTACCAGTACATCACGGTGTCATCCCAGCTATCGCTGTGAGAATAGACATAGGGGATAAAAGTATCATCATTAGTGGAGATACAAATGATGCTGATGGGACACTAAGTAAACTGGCAAAAGATACGGACCTTTTTGTCGCACATCATGCAGTACCACAAGGTGCATCGGGTTATGCCACACAACTGCATATGAGACCATCAACTATTGCACAAATTGCAAATGCCGCAGATGTAAAAGAAGTATTACTCACACATAGAATGAGACGAACCATAGGACTAGAAGAACAGACTAAAGAGTTAATTAAAGATATTTATAAAGGTAGGGTTGTTTTCGCTGAGGATAGAATGAAGATTGAATTATAAAGAGCAGCTAAATAGCTACTCTTTAAAAAATATTATTTTGAACCACACTTACCAGCGCCACATTTCTCAGCTTTTTTATCTTTTTTAGCATCGCCACATTTTCCAGCACCACATTTTTCAGTATGAGTTTTTTTAGCATCACCACATTTTCCAGCACCACATTTCTCAGCTTTCTTTTCTTTTTTAGAATCACCACATTTACCAGCACCACACTTGTCTCCTGCACTTAAACTAACTGCACCAAGACCTGTAAATAACGCTGCTCCTAAAAGTAGAGCTGTAAGATTTAATTTTGACATTTTTCTTTCCTTTTTGTTTGTTTTGAGGTATTTTACTTTAAAAGTGTGTAGTCTTTGTGTAGTCACTAAGAGTATAAAATGAAGTTATTGTATAATGTCATATACACAGGTAAGAGGATATAAATCAGCTCTTACTTAAATAAAGGCTTACCCATCATACTAAGTAAAGATACTCTATTAGAGCAATTTAGAACATTTTATAAAGAACACAAACCTCAAGACATGGAAACTGCGATAGAGCTTTTTTCTATATTTGGCGGAGTAGACTGGGGTACACTAGATACTTCAAAAGAGCCGATTGAGCTTATAAAGGATCTCATCCTTCCTGACTTTAGATACATCCGTAACGATATAACAGAACTTACAGATGGTCTTCCTCTTCACCATTCTATCCTTACTGGTTTAGCCATGGGAGACTCACGTTTACAAACTGCGTTTAAACGTGCGAGTGTTTCAAAAGATGTTGGTGAAAATGCAATTTTTGAACTGAGTGAAGCAAAAATTATTCGTGTTTTCAAACAAACAGCTATTTTTAACTCTCCATTTTTACGATTTTGGTTTGCTTTTGTTTCTCCTATTTTTAAGGGTATCAGAGATGGTGACTACAAAGAGTTAGAAGAGAGATATGCAAAACGCGGAAGTGACTTTGTACAACTTACCTTTATACAATTAGCATATGAGCTTATAAAACTCAACTTCAAAGAAGACAGGATAAAAGAGATTCGTCCTTTCCTTGAAGATGGTATTGAGCTTGACATCTATGCAAAAACGACATCAAAACAGATTATTGCAGGTGTATGTAGATACTCAAATGCAAAAATCAAAAAAAGTGAACTTACAAAACTTCAAGAGACATGTGAAACTGCCGGTATCACTCCAGACATTTTAGTTATAGTCTCAAAAAATGGTTTTTCTAAAGAGTTAAAAGAACTAAAAAGTGATAAACTCAGACTTATCACACTTAAAAACTTCAAAAAAATAGTCGAGTAATGAGTAAAAAAGTTCTTCTAGTTCATGGTTGGGGTGGAAGTGACTCTCCCCATTGGCAATCATGGTTAGCAAGTGAGCTTGTTAAAGACTATGGCTGTATAAACTTTCTGCGTTTTTCAAACTTTCATGCCCCAAAACTTGATGTCTGGAAACATGAGTTAGAAGAAGCACTGCAAGATTTTAAACCCGATATCGTTATTTGCCATTCTCTTGCAAATACACTCTGGTTTCACTTATGTAATACTGGGACACTTAAAACAATCCAAAAACTCTACCTTGTAGCACCTCCTAGCATGAGCTGTCAAGTTAAAGAAATTAAAGAGTTTTTTCCTCAAAAAATACCAAAAAACCTCTTTGCTAAAGAAGTTCTTCTCATCGGTTCAACTAATGACCCATATATGCATATAGAAGGACTCCAAGAGTTACAAAAAGGTTTAGCTGTAGAACTAAAAATTTTAGAGAATGCTGGGCATATAAATGCTGATAGTGGTTTTGGGGAATGGTTGTGGATACTCGAAAAATTAAAAAGTGATCTATCTAACTCTTAAGCATACACATCAATGCTGTTAACAGTGACTGTTGGTTTTACTTCCTGTACTTGAGTTGCTGTAAAGCTTTGAGCCTCAGCGAGTGCTGGGTTTGTCACAGAAGAAGATAATGTTTGATCTTCTTTAACCGAAGAGGGATCAAGTCTTCCGACTTGAACCTGACTCGTTGAAGGGGACTGGAATGTATATTGAGCTACTTGCACAACATCCTCCTTCAAAATAATATCTATACAATAGTATAACACAAATCATAATTAAAAGACAAATCGCCATTTTAATAGTATAATTCGTAAAAAAGAGTACCCATGACACCGACCCTCTATTTCCTTCGCTCTAGCGAGAATAAAATCACAAAAGACATGACAAAATATGCACATAAAGATGCCCCTAACCTCAACATATATTATGACTTTTATGGTTTAACGCCTAAGGACTTAGGACTGTATGCTCTTGTTGATGGCACTATAGTCGGTGCTATTTGGACTAGAGAGTTAGAGGGCAATACTCCACAACTCAGTCTAGCAGTTTTACCAGAGTATAGGGTAAAAGGGGTAGCAACCGCCATGATGGAGCAGTTTTTAGTTGAGATTTCAGCTGTATCAGAAGTAATGATTGCCCAAACATATGCCAACGAGCAACTCATAAAATTTTATACAAAATTTGGTTTCACACAAGAAGAAAACTCTTTAATGAAAAAAACTTTACAAAAAAAAGAGATAATAAGACCAACTGACGGGTATGACCCAAGAAAGTGGATGGACTAAAGAAAGCCTTTGGAAGGTTTCTTTTTTCTATACCACCGAATAGTCCCCGTAATACTTAATACTAAAAGCATGAACGCAGCATAGTCATTTACCCACCACTCACTAAAAAAACTCCCATCATGAAGTGCTAACAAAAGAGAATACAGTGTAATGTCATGTAGTTTTGGTAAGGCTTGAGTATTTCGCATAGTTGAGAAGTACTCAACCTTCTTTTCTACTACACTTACATCACGAAACATATGTGGTGTATGTGATAATAGCTTATATCTCTCATCTTTTAAAACTCTATTTGGTGCACCCATACCACTGATGTATAGAGTCTCCCCTTTTCGTATCATCTTATAAGCGAGTCCTCTGTTTTCTAAGTTCCAGTCTTTTAAATCTTCACTTTTATATATTCCATATCTATTACCCACTCTATAAACTTTACCATCATAATCAATACTAAATATATCACTTTGAAGAGAGTCATATATAGGTGGTAAAACTGAATGTGGAATATTTACACCACTCATAAACTTCTTTAGAGCAAATGAGTGGTCTAAAAAAACTCCCGTTATGGCGATAATGATTAAAGGGAAAATAGCCAAAATTGAGAGAATATTTGCATGAGTTTTTATAAGACTACGAGTAAATTTAACATACTTTTTTCTTTGTATCAATATCCAAACTGTATATCCACTCAAAGCTAAAAATGTCAATACAATAGCCCCATAGTCGTTGATAAGAAGTGAAATATCCCCATCAAAAAGACCTCTACCATAGTGTAGGTCTCTTACAAAACGCGAGAGTTTTATATCTTCTTGAAGTTCTGACTTTTTGATTTTTACTTCTGTTTTATGAAGGATTTTTAAACTATCTCGATTTAAAGTCACAATAAATTCTTTATCTATAACTGCCACAATATTTTTCTTAGCGATACTCAAAGAAGTAATGTACTCACCTTGTAGGGCAAGTTCTTCTAACTTATCAGTGTAAGTATAGATACCATCGGAAGTTCCACAGTATAATATCTGTTCATCCGCAACTATTGCTAAGATTTGTAATGCTGATACATGAGAAAATATTTCACCACCATCAAAACTCTCATACAAACCACGATAACTCCCAACAATAATATGCTGAGGATTTTTTTCATCTATATGATATGCATTATAGAGTCGTTTATCTGTGTTTAGGATGTGTGAGGGTACGCTCGTAAAAGTAGTTGTGTAGAGAAAACTCCATTTATCATGATTAAGGAAAAAGCCACTGACTGAGAGAATAAGTAAAATTATCCCTGCACTAATTCCTGCAAGTTTATGGAGTTTATATATTTTTACCATTTATACTCTAGTCCTGCATATAAACCTCTTGGGTCTGCTGGAGTATAGTCGGACTTACCATAAGCATATCTAGCATTTACAGCATATCTCTCGTTCGTGAGATTTGTCACTTTTGTATATACTCTTAAGTGTTTTGAGTATGTATAATCTGCTTTGATGTTAGCGATACTATAACCCTTGTACTTATCAACGGTATGTGCATCATCCATCCAGTATTCACCTACATACTGCCACTCTGCCATTATATTTAACCCGTAAAGATATGTTGGAATATAAAAGAGTCTTGCATTGGCTAAATTGTTTGGAGCACTAGCTATTTCGTTATTTTTTAGTTTTACATCATTGTCATAGTTATGCATAGTGTAAGTATAAGACAAACTACTCTCCCACTCTTTTGTAATAGCCGAGCGAAGTGTAAGTTCTACACCCTTATGAATACTAGCCCCACCATTTCTATATCCACCTGTTGTTGAATCCCTTACAATAGTGTCATCTATAGTCATATAATAAGCAGCTACCTCAAGAAAAGATTTTTTTGAAAAACTCTTTTTTATTCCTAACTCATAAGTGTTAGAGTTCTCCGCTTTTAGGTTAATCTTTTCATAACCCACTTTTACAGAGTAGAGTCTTGTAGCCTGCGGCACTCTAAAACCATTTGCATAACGAACATACAAGTTTAAATCCCTTTGTGGCATGTATGAAAGTGCTAGTTTTGGACTAAGATGATTATATGAATCAGTTCTACTCCCTGGACGGTAGTATGTATTTGAACTATCTGATGAGTTTGCAGTTAAGTTGTTAGTATAATCATAGGTATTATAGTCATATCTAAGTCCTGGACTTAACTTTAACTGTGAAGTAATCATATAATCTACATGAAGATAAGGTGCAATAGCAAAATAGTTTACATCATAGTCATAGAGTGAACCCTCAGTATATGTTGCACCACCAAACCCTGTTGTAGTTATATCAAAGTCTTGAGTATATTTGAGTGATGATTTTGTATATTCAGTATCAAAACCAAAGACGATTTTTCCCCAGTTTTTCTCATATGTATTTCTTTGTAAAAATCCAAGAGTAGAGAGTTCATTATCATTACTTGGAAGGTTTTTCTCCCATGTAGCTACAAATCTATTTCTATTGTAGCGAACATATGGTGTAAGTGTAATTTCTAAGTCATTAAAAGAGTAGTTACTAAACTCTGCACTTATTTTTGCATAGTCAAACTTTCTTGATACATCTGTTATTTGTAAGGCGGTAAAATAGTTTGGATCATCACTCGCAGCAGTTGAAGCATTTTCTATATTTTTATAGTCATTAAAACTATCTGCTTGCTCCGCTTCTGTTTTAGAAAAGTTAAAAAGGATTTTTACATCATTGTCATCGTTTAAAGTGTGGTCATAACGGATGTTTGCTTCTACTCTATCAGACTTTGTGTGATCTCTCCAACCGTCACTATGCATATATGACATATTTGCACGGTAAGCATTGTTCTCATCTATAGTATCACTAAGTTCAACACCTGTAGTTACATAACCATAACTACCTAGCATCCCTTTTACCGATACTTCTTTACTTTTGCTAGGTGTTTTAGCAGACTTTACATTTATAACTGCAGCTATAGCATCAGAACCATAAAGAGCAGTTCCAGCACCTTTTAAAACTTCAACTGAAGTAGCTGATTGAAAAGTTGTGTAAGCTAAACCATTGTGATTAAAAAATCCACTTGATTGTACAGGAATACCATCTTGCATAAAAAGATAATAAGGACCCGTAGTCATTGGCATTCGTATAGATGTCATATGACCAATAACAGAACCAGTCTGCTCAATTCTCACACCACTTAAAGAGTTGAGTAAATCTTTTTGAAATATCACTTGGTCGAGTTGAATCTCTTGTTCATCTTTTGTAGTTATGCTCAAAGGCTGCTCGATTACTTTTTCACTCACACCAGTAGCAGTAACACTAATAGGTTCGATATCTACAAAAGACTCAGCTAAAAGAGCTGAAGTTACTAAATAAACATACAATATACTTTTTTTCATTTTTCCAAGACTCACTTTTAATAATTTATGAAATAGTATAAAAGTAGTGTTACAAAAGTGTTAAGTAATCTATTGCAAAATGTCATATATTTTAAGTACTAGTAAAAATGATAGTAACATTTCCAATCAACAAACTATCAAGGACTATTATGAAAGGGACTATTTTGGTAACTTATAAAATTTTATGTAAAGCGGACTTAAACAAGGAACTCTCTTTAAATGACTTACTCACAAATGAGAAAATAGCTAAAATCATTAAAAGCGAATATGCGAAAGGTTTTAGAAACCTTGTTTTAAATGCACAACCAAATGACTCTATTATCAAAATAGAGACACAAAAAGAGTTATATACCTTTGAAGTTTTAAAAGATGATTTTGCTGACATCTTAGACTTAGCAGAAGAAGATGCTTTAAACAAAAAACTAATCAAAAAAGATTGTGAAAGAGTTGAGCTTGTAGATATAGAAACTTCAGCCTAAAACTGCTGAGAGAGTATAAAATTTTTGCTATAATTAATCCATAAAACAAGACAAGGATTAAAATGCTAATGAAGGTCAAACTTTTTATGCTCTCACTACTTATTCTTTTCGCAGGATGCGATAGTCGTAGTAGTGGTGAGACATCGGTTAGTACATCTAGTGTGACAGGTGTCTTTGCTGATGATCCAGTTGAAGGCTTAACTTATGTATGTTCTTCTGGCAGAGCAGGTAGCACAAACTCTTTGGGTCAGTACACTTGCAATAGCGGAGATACTGTAACCTTTTCTATAGGAAATGTCACATTAGGTACCATAAAAGCTCAAACTACCATGGTTACACCATATGACCTTTTTCCTAATGATGTAAATGCGGCAGTAAATATTGCACAATTATTGCAATCAATGGATAACAATCTATCAGACAATGTCATAACCTTAGACCCTGACTTAATAGTTATTCTGCCTATAGATACGAATTTTACAAGTCCTACATTTACTACAAAAGCTCAAAATGATTTAAATATTACATTAATTAGTAAAACACAAGCACAAAAAGTGATGAATAACTTTATTATTAGTAATGGGGGAAGTATAGATGCTAATCTCACAATCGCTAATATCGCCCCTCTAGCAACTTTTACATCTTTTGCCCAAAATGAAGATGTCGTGGTTTTGGGAATATTGACCGCGACTGATACGGATAATGATAGATTAGTATTTAGAATTAAGTCTCAGCCTTCAAATGGGACTATTACTCTTGATGGAAATGGTTCATTCATTTATCTACCCACTGCTAATTATTTTGGAGCAGATTCATTTGACTACAATGTTTCTGATGGAGTAGATAGTGCAGTAGAAACTGTTGCAATTACAATATCAAATACTCCTGATGCACCAATCTTTACATCTGCAACTAGTGTTAGCGTAAATGAGAATAATACTAGTGCTTTAAGCTTGACTGCTACTAACTCAGACGGGATAACTACTACATACACATTAAGTGGAACTGATGCCGTAAGTTTTAATATTGTAGATGGTGTTGTAACTTTTAAAGTTGCACCTGACTATGAAACTAAGGCATTCTATACATTTACTGCTACTGCAACTGCTGGAAGTTTATCGACTACTCAAACTATCACTATTACTGTTGCTGATCTACCTGACATAGCACCTACTTTGTTAGCCTCAACACTCAGCATATCTGAAAACACGGCTATTGGTGCAGTTGTTGGTACGGTAACTATCCTAGACATAGGAGATAGTAACATTACTGCTTTTTCCATTAGTGATACTACGAATTTTTCAATAGATACCAGCGGTCAAATAACAACAAATAGTTTATTTGACTATGAAACCACTCCTTCATATTTCCCAACAGTATATGCAACAAATAGTGCTGGAAACGGAGTAGGTGTCATAATAACAATTGATGTTACTAATGTTTATGAAGTCACTACAATTTATACTCCAACACTTGTAATTGTAATGAATTGGGATGATTATTTTGAAACTGATGCTGCAGAATGGAATAGTAAAATTTTTGGTTCAAATGATGGTCAACTTAATGCATGGTTCACAGAAGCAACAAACACAGAGTATATTTTAGTTCCAGCTACAGAAACACAAGGCACCCAAAATGATGGAATAATTTTTGTGGATATGGGGAAAAACCATGTAGGTGGTGCAGATGACACAGATTTTAAATATACCGAGATAACAAATGCAATTTCTAGTGCAGTCGTTGATAATAACATTAATTTTGCATCATATGATACGGATGCCAATGGAGCAATTAGTCAAGATGAATTACAAATTGTCTTTTTAGTATCAGGAGGCGAGTTATCAGTTGGTGATAGCATAAGCAGTTCAATATGGGGGCATGCATGGTCCTTTTCAGGTTCTAGCTCAACATTTGGAGGAGTTACTACATACAGCGGAGGAGTTCAGCTTGATGGTGTTGAACTTATGAATGCTGTTGCACATGGTGGGTACATGAGGTTTGGTGCAAATCAGGGATCACATCAGGCAACAATAGGCATAATAGCTCATGAGTTTGGACATTCACTCTTAAACCTGAGTGACTTTTATGATGATGGTGGCGGTTCTGGTCTTGGCTATTATGATATTATGTCTAGTGGTTCTTATGCTAAAAAGAGTTCGGATTCCTTTTATGGAGAGACACCAACTCAATATACTGCTTTTAATAAAATCGCTGCAAGCTTAGACTTGAACCTCACAGTATTAACAGCATCAGATTCACTTACCATCTCTTGTAGTGATAGAGCACTAATAAAATTACAAACAAGTATCACTAGCGAGTACTTTTTATTAGAATGTAGAGATACGGCTAAAATAAATTCCGATAGAGCATTTAATGGCACAGATAGTACTTTTGGAGAAAATAGATTGTTCTCTGTTCTTTACCATATAGATGAAGCAAAGTTAACAAATAATGAAAATGGATTACAAACAAGTAGTAATCACTACCGTGTAGCTTTAGTTGAAAAGTCCACAACCACACTTATGACAAGCACAAGCGGTCTAACAGCAAGTTTTAATGATGTATATACTCAGGGTGATATTATTGGTACATCTGCAACTAATTTATATGATGGTACATCTACAAATTATAGTATTGAAATTACAAATGAAAACTACACAGATAGAACAATGACATTCTCTATCACGAAATAAGGAAATACTTATGAAATTATTTAAACTTGGTATACAAATTATCATAGGCCTGTTTTTACTCAACACTTCTATACATGGAGCACAAGCATCGGCTGGGATTATAACTTTTACACAAGCTGATGGATCTACATTTGAGGGTACTTTGCATGGAAATTCTGCATTTAATTGGATTCAAAGTAATGGTAGTATTGTAAAATACAACAACAAAGATAAGTTTTATTATATTACTACAGTTGATAACAATGGAACTATGCACTTGAGTAATATAAAAGCTGGAGAAGAGGCTCAGCAATCTGCAATTGTTAGGGATAAAGAAAAAACACATCATGTTTCTAAAGAGACTCAAGACAAACTACATAATGCTCGTATCAAACTGTACAAACAAAATAAACATCTTCCTCAGTAGTAAGGATTAAGTCCACTCTTTCATTTTTCCATACAGCTCTACATGAGTCAAGTATAAACGCAGGTCAAACTCTACTTGGTGGTAGTTTGGCTGCATGTATTCACACAGTTTATAAAAGGCTTTGTTGTGCTCTTTTTCTTTAAAATGGGCCAGTTCATGAACAACTATCATCTCTAAAAAAGGTTCTGGAACTAACTTAAACATAGAAGCTATTTTTATCTCATTCTTTGCTTTTAGTTTATTACCTTGCACACGAGAGATAAAGTGATGGGTACCTAAGGCATTGTGAATAACATTTATCTTTCCATCATAGTGTGTTTTAGAAAGAGGTGGAGACTTTTTTATGTACTCATTTTTTATATCTATGACATAGTTAAAAAGACTTTTATCATTTTTCATAGCATGTGGTTTTGGGTACTTTTTTAGAAGATGTTTTGCTAAGTTTCCAGACTCTATAAGTTTTACAACCTGTGTTTGAGTCTGTTCTGGATAATGGTTTAAATACTTTAGTTTCATTTATTTAAAAGTTTTTGTATATCTTGACTTATCTCTGCTGGTTTAGTTGACGAGCCATAGCGTTTGATAACATTTCCTTCTCTATCAATAAGAAATTTTGTGAAGTTCCACTTAATGGCATCCATCCATAAAAAACCACCCTGCTCTTTTTTTAAAAACTTATATAGTGGTTCAGTATTTTCTCCGTTTACATCAACTTTAGCGAACATATCAAACTCAACTTCATATGTTTTTTGACAGAAGAATTTTATCTCTTGATTTGTCCCTGGTTCTTGAGACATAAACTGGTTTGATGGAAAACCTAAAACCATAAAACCTTCATTTTTATATGTATCATGAAGTTTTTCTAGACCCTCATACTGAGGTGTAAATCCACACTTACTCGCTACATTTACAATAAGAAGCACCTTGCCCTTATACTCATTCATAGAGATACTTTTGCCATCGATGTTTTCTACATTAAAATCATATATACTCATCTCTTTTGCTCCTACGTTTAATGAAAAAGCTATCATTAAAACTAATAAGTACTTATAAAATCCAAACACTGAACTTTTTTCCTTTGATTTTTCCGTTTTTAAGAGCTTTTTCAGCCTCATCAATAAAACGTGTCTCTATAGCTACATAAGCCTGTCTATCATAGATGTCAATTTTACCGATACTACTACTATTTAAACCAGCATCACCAGTAAGAGCGCCAAGTAAATCACCTGCACGAAGTTTGTCTTTTTTCCCACCCTCAATTACAAGTGTTACAAACTTCGGTTTGAGTTGAAAATTTGTACTTCCTTTGAGGTCAGTATCATCTAAAAATGCACGTTGCCCATCTTTATACTCATCTGCTTTTTCAGCTTCATACGGTGTGTAAAGAGAGATGGCAATTCCCTCAGCTCCAGCACGACCCGTTCTACCAATACGGTGAGTATAAGTCTCACGACCAAAAGGAATATCGTAGTTAACAACCATTGAAAGTTCTTTTATATCAAGTCCACGAGCAGCTACATCTGTTGCTACTAAAATAGGGCAAGACTTGTTTGCGAACTGTACTAAAACATCATTTCTCTCGTACTGCTCTAAGTCTCCGTGAATTGCGAGTGCATCTATCTTTCTTTTTTGTAAGTTCTCAGCTAAGTCTCGTGCTTCTGCTTTTGTGTTTGTAAATACTATGACATTCTCAGGTGTAAACTGTGAGAGAATTTTTACAAATGTATCTTCTTTAGAACTTGTCCCGTAAAACTCTTCTGTGATTTTGTTAGCAACTTCAACGGTTGTTGTTTTAACACTCACTGCATCATTTTGAATACGTTTTGAAATATTTAAAATCTCTGCATCATAAGTTGCTGAAAAGAGAAGTGTCTGTTTCTCTTTTGGGGTAAATGCCATTACAGCTTCAACCTCTTCTAAAAAACCCATATCTAACATTCTATCGGCTTCATCGAGAACTAATGTTGTAAGGTTTGAGAGTTCTAAACTCTCTTTGTTCAAGTGTTTTAGAACACGGCCAGGTGTACCCACGATGATGTGTGCCTGATGCTCAAGAGAACCGAGCTGTCGTCCAAAACTCTCACCACCAGTAAGCATCAAAATCTTGATGTTATGTTTAAACCTAGCGATACGGCGAAGCTCTTTTGCCACTTGGTCAGCAAGTTCACGAGTAGGACACATGATAAGTGACTGCACACGAAATCTTTTTACATCAAGTTTTTCAAGGAGTCCAATACCAAACGCAGCAGTCTTTCCACTTCCTGTTTTTGCTTCAGCAATAACATCTTTACCTGCTAAAATAAGAGGAAGAGTTTGTTCTTGAATTGCCGTAGCATTTTTATATCCAAGAGAGTCAAGTGTTGTAAGCATTTGGGGAGAGAGAGAAAGTGAAGAGAAGTTCATAATAGTATCTTTATTAGAATTATAACATTTAGTTCATGAATTTGTACATCATCAAAGATGCTGCAACTCCAACATTAAAACTTTTGACACCCTCTTGCATCTCAATACTTACTATTTCATCACAAAGTGAGAGAATATCGTCTGCTATTCCTCGCCCTTCATGTCCCATAACAAGTACCCACTTATCTGGTGTTTTAACTTCTGAGAGTGGTGTTGAATTTTCTGCTACTTCTGCTGCAAATACTCTATAACCTCTAACTTGAAGTTCTTGTATACTTTTTTTGATATCTTTATGAAGATGTGTTTTTATAAATGTTGAGTAACCCATAGAGACACGAAGAGCCCGACGGTTAAAAGGGTGTGGTGTTTCATTTGCAAAAACTAAAGAGCCTACACCAAGGGCGGCACAACTTCTCACTATTGAGCCAACATTCTCAGCCGAAGTTATACCATCTAGAAGTAAAACCTCATTACCTAAATCTTGTAGTTCTATATCACGAGGGCGAATCCCATGCATCATGCAGTTATGATGTATTTTATGCCCTACTATTTTTTTCATCTCTTCTTTTGTAGTGAGATACTTTTTTGGGATATTTTTATCTTTAAGTAGCTCAGAAAATTCATCATAGTATTCTTGTGTGGCTAGCATACTTTTTATCTCTACACCTGACTCTAGAACAAGATTTACAACCTTTGGTGAGTCTGCTATAAAACTACCATCTTCTCTAAACGCAGACTCTCGCAGCGAAGAGTAAATCTCTAAGTCTGGTATATTAATATTATCTATTTTTATAAGCAAAGGAGTTCTGGCTTTTCAAAGTTATTTACTGCATGCATAGACTTAAATACAGTTTTCTCAATTATACCTATCTCTAAAGCATTTTTTTTCTCAAATGCATACACCGCATCATAGTCAAACTTTTCAATATCTCTGACAAGTTTAAAAATTTCTCCTAAAATACCCTTGTCCGCCATAATAGCTTCATGTACTTCTTTTGAGATATACATTTGGGAGAGTAGTACCTCCATATCCGTACTAAAAACAGTGTCGATTAAAGAGAGTACACCTACAAAATAAGCTTCTCCAAGCATATTACTTCCTACTTTAGGTTGAAGTATTTGTAAAATACTTTCCATAAGATCTGTTCTCTGTTTTATCATAAGCATTAAAGGTGATTTTTTCTCTTTAGTCACTGCTTTTGAATATATCATAAGCATTAACCATTGTCCAAGTGGTATACGTCCAACAAGGGTTAAAACATGGTGAATACTTGATATAGGATGTCTAAAACTAAATGACCCTGAGTTTACAAACTGTAAGAGTTGTATCGTGATTTCATTGTTTAACTCAAACTCTTTTGTAATTTCATCTATATTTACATCTTGCATTAAAAGGTTATAAAGTCTTAAAACTGCAACTTGAGAGGGTTCGTACTGTGCATTTTTAAGAATTTTTGGTTTAGCAAAAAAGTATCCTTGAAACCAGTCGCAACCAAGTGCTTTTGCTTCTTCATATGCACTCGAGTCATATACATCATCTGCAACAACAGTGATTCCTTGTGCTTTAATTATCTGTATCATCTCTCTGAGATGAATGTCTGAACTCTCTTTAATATTTACCTTTACAAAAGCAAACTTATCTAAAATCACATCATAGTTATACATAGTGTCTGCATTTATTCTAAAATTATCAATACTTAAAAGATAACCTTTTTTATAAAGCTGTTCTATCCTCTCTAAAACTCTTTCACTCATAGGTACACTGTCTAAAATACTAAATATAAAAAACTCACCGGGAATAGAGAAAATAATATCATGAAGGAGAAATTTTTCATCAATTTTCACAAAAGCACGTCTATCACCAAGTAATTTATGTGTGCCAAACTTATTAAGAACATTATTTATAATGGAGGCACTGCTAAAGCGATTTAAAGTTGCAGAAGAACCTTTATAGAGTACCTCATAAGAGCAAAGTTCAGAGTGAGCATCTATTATAGGTTGTCGTCCAATAGAGATACTTTGCATCATACTTTCCTATTTTTATTCTTTCATATTGTATCTAATTGTAGTGCTTTTTAATCCAAGTTGTTTTAAATATGCTAAGATTACTTAAAGGCGAATTGATGAATATACTTCTTATGGAAGATGATGCAGTGCTCTCAGATATTTTATTAGATTATCTTCGTGAGAGTTTTAATGTTGATTATGCTTTTAACTCAGAAGAGGTGCATAAACTCCTCACATCTAAGAAATATCACTTATTTATATTTGACATCAATGTAACTGGTAAAAATGGTCTGGATTTACTCGAAGAGTTACGTTCATACAGTGATACAACTCCCACTATCTTTATAACAGCCTACACAGATACAGCTTATCTCCAACGTGCTTTTGACCTTGGTGCACATGACTATATCAAAAAACCTTTTGAGCTTGAAGAACTTCATGCCCGAATCGAAAATACTAAAAGACTTTTTAATATCGATACAAATGAGGAGATAAAAATCTCTAAAAGAATAAGCTTTTGTTCACTTAAAAATGAAATTTATGAGGGTAGCAAAACTATATCTTTAGGTGCTAAAGACTCTAAACTTTTAGAATACTTTTTAAACAATCCTAAAAGGCTTATAACAAGTGAAGAGTTAACTCAAAATGTGTGGGACTATGACTCTCTTCCAAGTGATGCAACCCTGCGTTCACATATCAGAACCATAAGAGACATCATAGGAAAAGGGAAAATAGTGACTGTAAGAGGAGAGGGATACATTTATGAATAAAATCACAAAAAGATCTTTTTACTCCTTTTTAGCCCTTTATCTGATAAGCTCATTTATATTTTTAGTTTTTGCAGCTTACTGGTTTTTCACCTCTCAAGTTTCGATGGAGATGAACAACAATTACTACCGTATGACACAAATAGCTGATAAGGTAAGCTCAGATATCATTCAAGCACATATGATGAACAAACAATATACCCTAGAGTCTTTCCCCCATGCAAAAGTAGCGATGCTCGATGACAAGAAACATATTATGCAGGGTAACTTTAAACATAAGATAGATTTTTCTAGAGATTTTTATATGGAAAATGATAGCTTTACCTTACTCTCTGATAGAGCTAATGGTCATCTCAACGTAGCCTATGTTGTTGTGCAAAGTAACCAATGTAACAAAAATATAACTGCCCTTAAAAACAGAGTAGCTTATACAGTGATATTTACAGCCCTCTTTATCATCATCATCTCTGTGTTTTTGTCCTATATGTTTTTAAAACCCATCAAAGAGAAGATGGAAGAGATAGAACAGTTTGTAAAAGATACAACACATGAACTTAATACTCCAATAACAGCACTCATGATGTCAACATCACGACTCAAAAGTAAAAAAGTTTATGATGAAAAAATCAACAAGAACATAAGCATAAGTACCAAACAGCTTTATGAGATTTACTCTTCACTGAGTTTTTTAAGTTTTGATAACAAAAAAGAGCAGGCAGAACTACTCTACTTTGATACTATTGTGGAGACTTCAGTTGCATACTTTAGCGAACTCCTTGAGAGAAAAAAGATAAAAACTGTAGTAAAGCTAGAGCCTTGTCCACTAATGATATCACCCACAAAAGCAAAGATGCTTATAAACAATCTTTTAAGTAATAGTATAAAGTACTCTAAACCAAACTCAAAAATCACACTTACTTTGAGTGAAAACAGCTTTAGTATTAAAGACGAAGGTATAGGTATTGCCCAAGATAAACTTGATGAAATCTTCACTCGTTTTGTTAGGGCAAACTCTTATGCTGGCGGTTTTGGTGTTGGACTCAATATAGTTGAGAGTATAGTGAGTGAATACAAGTACAAAATAGATATAGATTCTAAAGTAGATGTTGGAACTACGGTTACACTAAACTTCGAAGAAGCGAATAAAAGATGAGTTTTATGTTTATAGATATAGTAGAGGACTTAACACTTTGGGAAAAAAGTATACAAATCTACCGTGACTCTTTTCCTCTTTGGGAAAGAGAAGATGAAAGTATCATTTTAAAAAACATTAAAAATGGCTCTTATAAAATGTTTGCTTATTTAAAAGATAAAGAAGTAGTCGGTTTTTACATTTTAGATATCAACCTAGGACTTGATTATGCTCTTTTTTCATTTTTAGCCATCAAAGAATCTCATCGTGCTTTAGGTTTAGGTTCAGCACTTTGCCTATCAGCCATTGAGTACTTTCATAGACATATAAACTGTAACTGGTTTTTTATAGAAGCAGAAGCACGCCAAGCCAAACTTTATGCAAAACTAGGTTTTAAAGCCTTAGAACTTGACTATAGAGTTCCTGCGTTTAACTCAAAAGAAAGTATCAAAATGAGTCTTATGCTTATAGAAGAAAAAACTATTGACACAGACTCTCTTCGCCCTATCATCCAAGATATCTTTCTTAGGGGCTATTCGCTTGATCGCGATGATATACGACTACAAGAACAACTCAAAAGGATATAAATGTCAACTATTCTAGACTTAGCCATAAATATTGCAAATATGCAAAAAGATTTTATAGTTGTCTTTGAAAACAATGTAATAGTTCTGACTAATGATGCATTTAATAAGTTTTTTGGTGTATCTTCAACCGAGCAATATAACAGAGATTTTGGTGATTTTTTAAACAACTTTGTCCCCCATCCATCTTACTTTAATGCCCAAAATATAAATACAGATGAGACATGGGTTGAGTCCATACTACAACTAGATGAGATAGATAGAGTAGTGAGTTTTTTAAGTCAAACATACGAACCACATGCTTTTAGTGTAAGTATAAATTCTAATGTGCAAAATATGCAGATAGTGACATTTGAAGATATCACACAGAGTCTTATTAAGCGTATAATGATAGAAAACAATACAAGTATAGATAAGAAAACCGGTGCTTATACCAAACAGTACTTTTTACAAATAAACAAAAGTTATGAAGAAGCTGCTATTTTTAATGAAAAGATTATAGGTCTTGCTCTTGTTGATATTTCAGAGAATTATATAAACCATGAAGATACTAAAGCATTTGTTTTAAACTTTAAAAAGTTTATCAGACAAGATGATATGCTGGTAAAATGGAGTGATACTAAGTTACTTCTGGCTTATTTAGTTGATGATACACAAAAAGCAGAGCTAGTTACTATAAAACTACAAAAGATTTTAAAAGATTTTAGTACTGCTGATTTTAGGTATAAGCTCAAAACAATTCACCAAAAAAATGCTGAAAAGATAAACACACTTATAAGCACACTTTTAGATACTTAGTCTAAGACATAGTCCTGAGTGATTATCTCTAAAACATGCCCGTCATAGTCTCGAAAATAGACTCCACGACCATTATAAGAGTAGTTAATCTTTTTGTCACTTAAACTGTATGGAGAGCTTCCATACACAAGTTCTTTCTCTTGTATCCTAAAAAATATCTCATCAAATTCTTGCTCATTCACTTTAAATGCATAATGCATTTTTGTAAACTCATCTTCTTTGCTTATAAAGTCAAGAGTAAGAGTTTCATTCACTCTCACTACAGCAAAATGTCCCCACTCTTTTAAAAAATCAAAACCAAATATATATTGATATAGAAGAGCTGATGCTACATTATCTTTTACATACACAATTGTATGGTTGAGTGTAATTTCCATGAGAAACTCCTTAACTCTATTAAGTGTATAAAAATGTACTTTAAACTAATGCATACTTTTAAAACTAAATTATTATATTATCTCTCTTTTTATGAGGATGTTAGCTCTTAATAATATGTCCTATAAACTGACTCATATCATCTAGTATCTCCGCACCACGACGGAAACCTAAACCACAAGCACCATCGCTGTAAAAAACACCAGCTTGGTAATGGTTTGCGTCACTATCTTTTACAAAACTCACATACTCTTGATAAACTGCCTTATACTCTTCATAGATTCCGTCTGTATGTTTTAAAACTTTTCCATTTTCTACTATGTCTATGTTAGCACCCTCTCGTCCAAACATTCTCTTTTTTACATACTTCTCTTTTATGGGTTCAAATGAGGTTTTTAGAAGATATGGCGAGTCGGGAAATAGTTCATACAAAATCGCTAACATCCCTTTTGATTGATATAAAAGTGTAAACGCAGGGTTTAAGATAGAAGTTGTTAATCCATCTTGTGGTTCTAACATCTCTTCCCAAGGGTAGAGTTTAAACCAAAAATCATAGGTATTTTCTAGCTCATCTACAACTTTATCATCTAAAAAACCTATATCTTCAAGGTAAGAGAAGTGTGTTAAAAGACCTGCATCTTTTGCCATATTTAGAAGGAGTTTTGTAGTCTCACTCTCTTCATCTACATTTTTTATACTAGAAAACAAAAACTTAGAAAAGTCTGCTTTTTTGCTGAGAGAAATATTTTTAAACTTTTTTGATATGCTCTCGTAAATTTTATTAAACTGTTGAGGATTTGTAAGGTTTGAAGACTCTAAAATCATCCACTGAATCACAGCAGTTTCAAGTAAAAGTGTAGGAGTATCTGCATTAAACTCTATGAGTTTTATCTCTTTTCCATCAATACCACCACTCAAATCAAAACGCCCATACAAATGATTATCTCTTTCGTTTATCCAAGACTTCTTTATTGGCTCTATTAAAGAAGGGGGAATATCTAAAGCTTCAAAAAGATTATTGTCGATGACATATTGTGCACCTACTTCATACATTTTATATATCGCATTGGCTGCATTTACATAAGCATCTGCCTCTTTATGAGTGACTTGTATAAGCTTATCTCGTACTATGTATTCACCATCTTCATCTTTATGCCACGAGAAACCCATCTGTTCTAAGTGTGTTTTTTCTATGCCTTGTATCTGTACAAACTTTGGCAAACTAAAGACTCTTTTTTGAGATGAAACCACTCATAAGCTCAAATGCACACAACTCTAAATACTCCGAGTCATATCCACCCTCTAAAAGTATCAAGACTTCTTGTTTAAGTGAACCAAATATCTCACCAATAGTCCGAAAGTTTTCTGGTTTTACATAAATGTACTCATCTTGTGTGTAGTCCGTTCCAAGAGTATCAAAACCTAAAGATAGAATCATTATCTCTGTAGGATTTTTAAGAGCATTAGTCACAAACTCACGAACATACTCGACATAGACTTCTCCAGATATACCCGTCTTAAATTCTTTAAGTGTCACGAACTCATTTTTCACTTCAAACGCAGCATCTACATAGGGATAGTTTCTCCATACATTTGCATGAAGCGAATGATAGGGAGCTTCTTTTGTAGCGAACTCTATACTTCCATCACCTATGTGGTAGTCGATGTCTAAAACAGCGACTTTTTTACCATTCTTTACAAACTCATTTGCCGCGAGATAAGCATTGTTAAAAAAGCAGTAACCGCCGTATCTTCTTTTTCCTGCATGATGGCCGGGTGGGCGTGTGAGTACAAATGCGGAGTTATCATTCTCTAAGATATATTTTGATGCTTCAAGACAATCTTTTCCTATGGGTGTACCTATCTCAGTGCAGTACATTCCACCTCTAAAGTACAGCGGTGCTTGTCTTAAGTCCTCACGAAATATAGGAGGCACATACTCTTCTTCACCCTCTATCTCTTTTGATATGTCTAACAAAAAGTCTACATAATCATCATCATGGATTTCTCTAACAGCTATGTCAGCCAAGTCTTCCACCCTAACTACATCACACTTGTAAGCTCGCAGAAGCCCTTCGAGTATCAGTTTAACTCTTGATGCAACTTCTAAGTGTTTATACCCAGGTAGAC
>FPHF01000011.1_pt4 | contig 91743 bp, 93 predicted proteins | sample 1057241 | NCBI WGS metagenome assembly FPHF01 (sample SAMEA4473298, study PRJEB15554) | hydrothermal vent metagenome | biome: marine basaltic hydrothermal vent biome; feature: marine hydrothermal vent; material: water | place: Pacific Ocean | collected 2011-06-14/2011-07-23 | depth 1709 m | reverse complement strand
ACCCTTATCAGAGTAAGGTACATTAAACTCTACTTCATCATATAACTCATACGGCTCTTCTTTACGAATATCCCATTGTACGCCAGATGCTCTAAGCATTGGACCTGTACAACCCCATGATAGTGCCATCTCAGTTGAGATCACACCAACCTCTTCCATTCTCATTAACCAGATACGATTAGTATCAAGTAAGTCTTCATAATCTTTGATATTTTGTGGTAACTTATCAAGGAATGTTTTAAGTTGAGAAAGAAAAGTATCTTGAATATCTAGAGGAACTCCACCGATACGGATAGCTGCATGTGTTAAACGTGCACCACAGTAACCCTCGATAATATCCATTAAGTACTCACGTTCACGGAAAGCATATAAGAAAACTGTCATAGCACCAATATCTAGAGCAGTTGTTGCAAGCCAGAAAAGGTGAGACATTAGTCTATTAATCTCTAAAAGCATCATACGAATAACTTTCGCACGACGAGGAACTTCAACATCTATAAGTTTTTCAACTGCAAGAGCGAAACCATAGTTGTTTGAAGATGAAGCAATATAATCCATACGGTCAGTTGTTGGCATGAACTCGTTATAAATCATATTTTCAGCCATCTTCTCCATACCACGGTGAAGGTATCCAACATCTGGGTGTGCTTTTACTATCTGCTCTTGTTGAAGGTGAAGCATTAAACGCAACTGCCCGTGAGCAGAAGGGTGTTGAGGACCAAAGTTTAATATAAGTTCATTATCTTCTCTATCAAAAGTAATGTTTTCAAAAAATGGTGTTAATCTATTTTTTACCTGTGCCATTATCTACCGCCCTATCTTTGTGGATCATCAATAATTTTTGATGCATCTTTTGTAAATTTTTTGACGAGGAAAACTCCACCCTCTTCTTGATAATCCTGCTTATTAGGCTCTTCATTACCAGTGATTTCAGTTCCCTTAGGTACTTCAAAACCAAGACGAGCAAAACGCTCTGAATCATATCTATCAACTCTAGCAGTGTCACGGATTTCAGGTCCGATTACATCACGAGCTTCTTTTCCATAAATCTTATCTACTTCATACCAAGCAGCAAACTCATCACCCTCTAGTGGATAAGTTTTTAGCAGTGGATTTCCTTGCCAATCGTAAGGAAGTAAAATACGTTTCATAAATGGATGATTATTTGCTTCAATACCAAACATATCAAACATCTCACGCTCACTCCAATCAGCACAACGGAAAAGTGACTCAACACTATCAACTGCATCACCATTATTAATGAAAAACTTAATACGAAGACGCTTACGTTTAGTCATAGAAAGCATTTGATAAAAAATCTCAAAAGTATTATCTTTAGCTAACCAATCAATTGCAGACATTTCACTAAGTTGTGTATATGCAAGCTCATCTCTAAGAAATTCTAAAACACCATAAATATCATTAGCATTGATATAAACAATCAGTTGTTTCATTTGGATAAAAGATTCTTTAACATCAAATTTTTCTTTTAGAGCTGCTAAATCTGCTGCAAAAACTTCATCAGTCTCTACTTCTTGTTTTGGGACTTGTGGTGCAACATAATATCTGTCAGTATAGTAAGCTTTTGCTTGTACATCGTCTTTGGGAGTATATGCTCTCATATTACATTAACCTTTTTGGCTTTTGTGCATTGCCAGCTTTGTTAGCACGAATCTTTTTCTGTAGTAACATTACACCATACTGAAGTGTTTCAGGACGAGGTGCACAACCAGGAAGGTATAAATCAACAGGAATAACTCTATCACAGCCTTGAACTGTTGCATATGTGTTAAACATACCACCAGTATTTGCACATGAACCCATTGAAATAACCCATCTAGGCTCAGTCATTTGGTCATATAAACGCTTAATAAACTCAGCGTGTTTTTTTGTAAGTGTTCCTGCAACTATCATAACATCTGCCTGACGAGGAGAAGCACGGAAAATAGTACCGTATCTATCGAAGTCAAAACGAGAAGCACCTGATGCCATCATTTCAATACCACAACAAGCAAGACCATAAGTCAGTGCCCAAATTGAGTTTGAACGACCCCAGTTTACAATTTTGTCAATTGAGGTAAGTGCGACTGGAAGTCCACCATCTTGTGAATAATTTACTTTATGTTGTGCCATTCTAGGGCTCCTTTTTTCCATGCGTATACGAAACCGATAGTAAGAAGTAATATAAATATTAACATCTCAGCAAAACCAAACCAACCAAGTAGTTTAAAGTCTACTGCCCATGGAAACATAAAAACTATTTCAACATCAAATAGTAAGAACAGTAATGCAAAAAGATAAAACTGTGGTGAAATTCTATTTGGTTGTTTAGTAATTTCTGGTCCACACTCATATACTGAGAGTTTAATTTTTTCGCTATCTTTACGTGCTAGTGCACGACTTGCTAGACGTGCCACTATTGTTGTTGCTGTAAATGCACCAAATGTCATTACAAATAGTACAAATACACCAAAATATGGGTTTGAAGTTACTATATGCTCCATATAACCTACCTTTAAAAGTCAAGAGTTTTATTTATAATAAATATAACTCTTTAAAATATTTGTTTTCCATCAAATTGTCGAGGAAAAAACAGTTAATGCACTATATCAAAAAGTGTATTAAATTATTATTTTATAGAAGCTAAGTATGAGGCAGTGTCACTTATTGCTACACAACTAATAAGATATATTAAAATACTAAATTACTTATTATTTTGCATTTATCAATACTAGTGTTAATATTGTTATTATTTATTTAATTTGATGTGATGTGATGTGATTATCATGATAGAAGAATATGAAAATACTGCCAAACAGCAGTTATCTCATTACTCTGGGTTTTAAAACAATTTATTACTTTTGATAATGTATAAAAGTCCAAGTTATTTACTTAAGAAACCCATAGATTTTTCACTATCAAAGTTTGCATCTTTTTCTCTTTTTATCTCATCAATAAAATCTTGTGTAGTAAAAAGAGGTTTTTTTCGTACTGCAACCTTATAGGCTGTGTTTTTGACTATCAAGTTAATCTGTCCACCGGTGAGTGAATATTCTGATAACTCTTTTATGTCAAACTTTTTCTCATATGGAGCATCAGCAGGTAGCATTAACTTCCAAAGTTCTAAACGCTGCATTTTATCAGGTTTTTTAAACTCTATCTTGTAGTTAAAACGACGTGAAAATGCTTTATCGATGTTTTCAAGTAAGTTTGTAGTCGCTATAAGCATACCACGAAAGTTTTCTATCTGTTCTAAGAAGATGTTCTGCATTTGGTTATGCATCTGATCAGCACCAGTTATTGTTCCTGAGCTTCTCGCACCTAAGAACTGATCAGCCTCATTTAGTAGTAAAATAGGCTCTGTTTTGGTCTTTTCACTTAACTCATAAAAGGTGTCAAAAATCTTACGAACATTTTTTTCACTCTCCCCCACATACATAGAAAGTATCTTTGAGCAATCAAAAGCAAGGACTTGGCGTTTAAGAGACTTTGCCAGGGAGTATGCTGTCATAGTTTTACCAGTTCCAGCTGCCCCATAAAAGATGATTCGAGCATCTATACCAGACTTTTTATCTTTTATACCCCACTTTACAAGGCGAGCAACCACTTCTTTATCTACTTGCTGCATAAGGTTGTCAAGAGTCTCACGAGTTGTATCGTTGAGAACAACTTCATCTAAAGATGTGTCACTGTCTATAAGTTCGAAAATATCTTGTTCTTCTATAAGAGCACCAAGTTTTAAACGTGTTACCTTTTTTCTTTTTTGCGGATGAATTATACTTTGAAGTACATCATCTACTATATAAAATGCACGTGATATCCCACCAAATGGATTAAGCATCTCTTCATAGTCAATGATTTCATTACTTATAAGGTTTGCACCATCTTCAAGTAAAGAACGATTTTTTATTCTCTCATAGTCATCTAAGGATATTAAATCTATCAGAGCATACTCCTCACGAAGAAGCGCTATAAATATTACTTGTTCGAGATTAGTCATTTTTTTAGTTTTAAAAAATTTATCTAATACCAGGTTTTCTGAGGTTTGTGCAACTCTTTCATCTATTCTGGTTTCTAGTAGTTTCATTTTTGTTTGAAGTCTATCTATTCCAAGTGAGTGTTCATGTACATTTTGGCGAATAATTGACATCTTTTGATACAGTTCTATACGAAAGAACTGGTCTTGAAGATACTCTAAGTGATCAGCATAAGGTTTAACATCAGGTAAGTCAGATTCTATAGAACCCTCTTGTAGAAGTCGTAAAAAAGAAGGTGTAAGTCCTACTGCTGTGTTTAAAAGTTCTAAGGGTGTTACTTCTGAGATTTTTATAGGAGTAAAACTCTGTTGATGAATCCAACCGAGTTCAAGTAGGTTTTTGAGTTCACTTAAGTGCTCTAAATGCTCAAAATTTTGAACACTATAAAGTTCTTGGAGTAATGTAAGTACAAGCAAGTCATCTTCACCTTCCATATACTTTTGTGCTAAAAACTGAAGCATTTCTGCTTCAGTTTTACTACATTTGAGATGTGCGAAAACTGTAGTTTTACTCACATTTTTTTGTGATAGAAAATTTACTAAATTTTTCATATCAGTCCTTAAAATTTATAGCCTAGACCAGCTGAGATAAGTAGTGCATTTGAGTTACTAAAAGTACCATTAATCTTGTTTACATTAACAGAGCTAGAAATATCTCTGTCTTCTTTCATTGAGTAAAGTACTGATAAACCTACATCCAAACTCTCGTCAATTTGATAACGTCCACCAAGTGAAACAGAAAGTGAGTCACTTCCTGGTGACTCAAAGTTAAGTGTTGACTCCGGAGTTGGTGATTCATCTACCACAACACCTGCCATAAGAGTTACAGAGTCTAGTTCTTGAGTAACACCTAAACGAAAAGCATTTGTGTCTTTCCAGTTTTTAGGTATAGATGCACTAAATATAGCTGTTGCATTATTTACTGTTCCATCATATTTAAAATCTAAACTCTCATATGCTGACCAATAAGAAACTTCATATACAAATTCTACAGTTGTTTTGGTTGAGAAAGTATATGCTGCTGCTGCACTAAAAGTAGCGGGTAAAGGAATAGTTACAGAAGCATCTCCACTATAAGTCGATGTTCCATTTAGTACTGATAAATCAGCACTTCCATTAACTGTTAAGTTTACCTTTGAACGATATGTAGTTGCTAGTTCTAGGTTATCCATAGGATGATATGCAAGTGCAAGGTTATACCCATAATCTATTGAGCTTCCTATCATATCACGAGAAATTTTTGCATAAGTAGCATGTGTACCATCACTCTTAACAACACCATTAGTATCTACTAGTCTAAAACCAAAAGCAATAGCCAAATCATTTGTAACTTCATAAGCTACTGTAGGATTTATTTCCATTATTTGGAGTGTAAACTCTTCTGCTGATGTTTTAGCAGGCTCCTCTTTCCACTCTCTAGTCAATCCACCAGGAACCACTATGCTCAGACCAAGTCTCACCCCATTTTCACCCAACTTTGGTGAAACATAATGAACCGATGGAATGATAAAAGTTTGCTCTTCTGAAGTCATACTATGCTGTGTCGTTGTACTTACCGTTCCATTAAACTTAGTTCCGCTTAATCCTATATACATCAAATCAGCTTCTATATGATTAGTGTCTTCCATAAAAATCATATTTGCTGGATTGTCATAAGCTGCATCTGAACTCCGAGTATGTGCGATATTTGCTCCACTAAGTGCTACAGAGTTTGTTGAAGTCTCCGGAATTTTATACCCAGATGCCACTAGCATAGAACTTGCAACGATTGATGTAATTAGAATTTTTTCAAATAAACCATTTAGTGGTTTATTACACTGAACTTTAGTTCTTGTCATTAGTACCCTTTTATTTTTATTAAACAGATATTACACTATTATTACTTAATTCTCAAAACTATAAAGAAGTTCTATCTCTTCCTTCCATATAGTATCATCTATAGTTTCTAAAACAAGTGGGATATCATTCATTCTATCATCTTGCATAAGAAATTTAAATGATTCTAGTCCAATTTCACCTTGACCTAGTGAATGATGTCTATCTACATGAGAGCCAAGTGGTGGTTTTGAGTCATTTATATGCATTCCCATTAAATATTTAAAACCTACAACTTTTTCAAATTCAGCCCAAGTTTTATCGTAAGTTTCTCTTGTTCTTATATCATAACCTGCTGTAAACATATGACAAGTATCTATACAAACACCTATACGGCTTTTATCTTCTACCTTATCTATGATGTGAGCTAAGTGCTCAAAACGCCAACCAAGATTACTTCCCTGTCCTGCAGTATTTTCTAAAACAGCACTCACCCCACTTGTTTTATCTAAAGCGATGTTTATTGACTCCGCAATGACATCTAAACAAACATCTTCAATCGGTTTCATAATCTCAAGATTTTCTTTATCTGCCTTTTTAACCTTTGCTAAATGACTTCCAGGATGAAAGTTAAGACGATCTAGACCGAGTAAAGCACATCGTTCTAACTCATCTATAAATGCCGCCCGAGATTTCTCTAACTTCTCAACTTCGGGATGCCCCAAGTTTATAAGGTACGAGTCATGTGGTAATATATGCTTTGGAAGAATTCCACTTTTATCTAATGCAGATTTAAACTTATCAATTGTCTCTGTATCTAAATCTTTTGAAACCCATTGACGTTGATTTTTAGTAAAAAGAGCAAATGCTTTTGCACCTATCGCCTCTGCATTTGTCACTGCATTAAATACTCCACCACTAGCAGAGCAGTGTGCTCCTACAAATTTATTACTCATTATTTTATATCCTTTATTTTAAATAGTATTTTGTTCTTTATATCTTTAAAGTAAATTTCAACTGTACTTACTTTATATAGTATGTCTACATCTGAGTTTTGTATCTTTTGCTCAAATCCATAGCCTATTTTTTTGAAGTTTTTCCCCTCATACACTGGCTTGCCTAGAACAATATTTTGCAGAATTGTATCAGGATAATTTTCACTTAAATACTCACTGTTAAAACTACTACGAAGCATACAGCCTTCATTAAGACAGATGAGATTATTTATCTCAATATTTTGTATATTATTCCCTGCTACAAAAAGTTCAAGTCGTACAGAGTTATCTGTATTTTTTATGTACCCCAAGTCTGAAAATTTTAAAATTTTTGTTTTAATGGTGATAAACTTAGATTGTGAGTGTTCATAACTTGTAATACTACAAGCACTTAAGAAAAAAAGTAAAATGAATATACTATATTTTATATGAAGCATATATATTTCCTTGATTTATTTAAGAATATTTAGAATTATAGCATTTATGAGTGGGAATTGAAGAAAGCTTAACTACACTCATAAAGAGTATAGTTAGGAAGAAATTATTTAAGTTTAGAAGCGATACTTTTTACTGCATCACTTGCATGGTTGAATGCTAATGCAATACTACCTTGATCAGTTACAACATCACCAATTGTGTAAAGACCTTCAACATTAGTTTCAAATGTCTTTTCATCGTATACAGGAACATCCCACTCACCAGTTTTAACACCAGAGTTTACAAGAAGATCCTTAGGTGTAGTACCACCAAGTGCATAAACAGCTCTGTCATACTCAGCAGATGTACCATCAGTAAAGTTTACTTGGATTTTTCCACTTTCTGATTGCTCAAGACTCTCAACATCAACACCCATTTTATTAAGGATTTTCCCGTTATCAAGATACTTAGTACACATTTCAGTGTTAATAGGGTTCATACGTGTAATTTCAGCTTTACGGTAGTTAAGTGTTACAACACAATCTTGTAAATCTTCAAGTTCAACAAGACCATAAGCATACTCACCAGCAGTATCTCCACCACCAACTATCATAACTCTTTCGCCATTTTGAACCTTAGAAAGGTTGAAGTTTAGCATTGGCTTAATTTCTTTTGGAAATTTATACTTTGGTCTATTTGGTTTACCCATACGACCAACTGATAAAATAACATTTCTAGCTCTAATAGTCTCAATGCCTTCAGCTATATCATCATGACCAAAAATCATTTCAAAAAGACCTTCTTCATTCTTTGTTACTCTAATGATATCATGGTTATACTCAAACTTATCAAGTACGCCTGCAGCTTGAAGTTTTACTTCCATTTGCTCAATATACTCTTCTTTAGAACACTCTTCAAAAGAAACATTACCAGTAAATTCAAACTTGATTCCCATCCAGTCTTTATCTACACGTTTACCTTTTTTGTAAAATTTATGAATCATGTCATTATGATGTGGTGCTTTATCTATAACAATAATGTTTTCAATACCTGCAAGTTTTGCTTCAATAGCAGATGCCATTCCACCAGGGCCTGCACCAATTATTGCGATATCTACTATTTTTCCATTTTCGTGAATCATGTTGTTTCCTTTGTAATTAAGAGCTGTAAGATACTAAAATACACTCTAATAATATAATTTCGAAATTATAGTATATTTAAATTAAAATATCTACCTATTGAGTAAAAAAATAACTTTTTAGCTTCAGAACTACACACTCAATATAAAAAAATTACTTAACTTATATAAAAAAATGGCAAATTGTCATATTATACACACTCCCCAGTTTAGTCTGCTACTATTAGTAACAATTAAACTTCTTATATAGGTAAAATTTTGAAAATTCACATAGATATCGACTGTTTTTTTGTTAGTGCTGCTCGCATTGTAGAGCCCGAGTTAGAGCATAAAGCAGTGGCTATTGGTGGGAGAAGTGATACTAAAATATTTAATAAAGATGCAAAAAATCAGACTGTAAACTTTGAAAATACTGGAAGTTTTGTTCCTACATTTTATAAGGCTTATGAGAAAAAAGACGATGATATAGCTTCCTTCACAGATGCTAATGGTAAAATAAGAGGAATTTTAACTACATCTTCATATGAAGCTCGTTCATTTGGCATCAAAACAGCCATGACTATCCGTGAAGCACTACAGCTCTGTCCTCATCTCATCATAAAAGCACCAAACATGTCTCTGTATCAAAAACTTTCACATGAACTCCATGAGTTCTTATGTACAAAAATTCCTCTTGTTGAGCAGGCAAGCATTGATGAGTTTTATGGAGATTTAAGTGGTTGGGTTGAAGATAAAGACATCCCTGCCTTTATTGATGCACTCAGGCATGAGATACTTCATGTTTTAAAACTCCCAGTATCTATAGGAGCTGCCCCTACTAGGTACATAGCAAAACTAGCAACTACCTATGCCAAACCTTTTGGCTCTAAGGTTATAGATAAGTATAACTTTGATTCTTTTGTAAACCCTATTATTGTGGGAGATTTTGCAGGTATAGGTAAAAGTATGAAACAAAAACTCCATAGTGCACAGATTCATACTCTAGGTGACATTCGTAAACGTAGAGGTACTTTAGAGTCTTGGGGACCTTATTCCACTGATCTTTATAAACGTATAAATGGTGAGGTTGATGCAGCCATTAAAACAAGCCATAAAAGAAAGTCTATAGGTATTAGCCGAACTATGGATCCTCTCTATGATAGGAGAGAACTTAAACGACGTGTTCATATACTTACCCGACATCTCGCTTATGCTATTTTAAAACTAGATGTTATACCTACTGTATTTCACTTAGGTATTCGTTATGAAATGAATCAAAAGTCTCATAAAAATATCTCACTTGCAGAACTCTTTACAGAAAAGAAATTTGACTCTTTATGCATAAAACTTTTTAACGAAGCAGATACGCAAAAAAGACTCAAAGTTATAAATCTCAGTATTAACTGTTCTAGTTTTACACGAGACTCTAAAAAAGAGCTTTCTCTCATAGGATTTAATGAAGAGCAAAAAATGAGAAAACTAACAAAACAGACACAAATTTTAAGAGAGAAGTATGGCATAGATACATTAAAATGGGGCAGTGAAATGTAGTTATTATATGATACAATATCTACTATGACAAACTCTAAACTCCTCGAGCAATTTCGCTCTTTTTATTTTCGTAACTATCCAAATGACATGGAGACTCAAATCTCCTACTTCTCAGTTTTTGGTGGTTTAGGATGGGATATAGACACTTCTAAACCCATCAATGAGTTAATACAAGAGCTAATTATAGAAAACTTTGATATTTTAAATGCAAAAATAGAAGAGTTAATAGATACAGAACCTACACATAAACGCCTACTTCAGGCATTAGCTACTGGAGATAGAAAAATCTTTTCTGCCTTTAAGAGAGCTGGACTCAACAATGGAAATGGAGGCGGAGCACTCAACTACCTTCAAGATGTAGGACTCATTCAGATGGAGTACTCTAGAGAACGCCACCCACGAGAGATAAATCCAAATGCAAAACTAAAACGCCGTGATGCAAGACATAGAATCTCTCACAAGGTACTTTTTTCCCATCCATTTGTTAGGTTCTGGTTTTATTTTATCACTCCCCAAATCGCTAATATCAAAGAGAAAAACTATGAAGTCCTACACTCAAATATTGAACAGCATTTAAATAGCTACACAAGTCTCATTTTTGAAGAGTTAAGTGAAGTTTTACTTAATTACAATCTCAGAGATGCACAGATTATCAGTTCAGGTAGTTACTGGGATGCGAACTTAGAGATAGATATATTAACCCTTACAAATGATGAAAACATCTATGTAGGTGAGTGCAAATGGACAAATCATATTATAAATAAAAAAGAGTTACATAAACTAAATGAAAAATGTGTCAAACTCGACATAATTCCTACACAAATTATTCTCTTCTCAAAACGTGGATTTTCCAAAGAGCTAGAGCAACTAAAGAGTAGTGCTCTTGTACTTTACAGCTCAGAAGATTTTGAAGCTTTACTCAAAAGTGTTTCAAAAGATGAACTTATAGAAAATTTTATTTAACTCACAACCTTCAAGGCTGTGTATGCTTCTTGAAGTAGTTGAAACTTTTGAGTATAGTGTTCTACCATATGAGGTGATTCATGGATTACCTTGTCAGGATGGTAGACTTTAGTCAGTTTTTTGTATGACTTTTTAAGGGCATCTTGACTCGCACCTACTGGGCATTCAAGAACTGTATAAAAGAGTGTATTAACATCCTCATCTTCTTCTTTACATAAATCGCCAAAACTAAAATTAGCAAAATCGCTATAGAGTTTAGACATAAAATGATTATCGTAAGTGTACTGAATCTTATAGTGCAAGATATGACGTTTATTAAGTGCTCTCTCTAGTCTTGCTTTTGCTTTAAAATCAGAGACATCTATCACAAGGGAGAGATCTGTCCCTCTTTCTACATATACTTCTAACTGTGAACGCATATAGTTAAGAACCCATGAGTTAGGTGTTTTTAATGAAATCAGCACTGTGTTTTTATCATAAGCATAAAGATTTACTTTTATAACTTCTGGCTCTTGAAGTTTTTCTAACTCAATTTTTATAGGTTGTGTTCCAAACTTTAACATACTTCTTAAAAAAAACTCATGGTTAAAATCATGTATTTTTGCATGATGTTCGCTGAGTTGTTGTATAAATTCTTCTCTCACTTCAGTAAGAGTTTCATTACGAAAAACAAGTACTGCCTTAGGTAAGAAAAGCATTCCACGTGAGTGATGATTTAAAAATTCATTCATCCATGGAGCATTTAGTGTGGCAAAATCCGTCGTGATAAGAATTAGATTATTACACAGTACAATCTTCATATGTCCTACCTTTTGGATTATTTTTTAATATAAAGCAAAAAGAGTTCCACACTATTACTTTCTTCAGACTTACTGTGTTAATTTATAGTTTCAATAAGCTTTCATTTTATTTATAGGTAATTTTTGTATAATTGCATTAATTATTTACTATTAGATTACAAGGATATAATTTGCGCGAAGATATAAACGAAAAATGTGCTGTTGTCGGGATTTTTGGTCATGAGGAAGCTTCTAAACTAGCTTACTTTTCTCTACACTCTTTACAGCATCGTGGTCAAGAAGCTGCAGGTATCAGTTCATCTGATGGGAAAAAACTCCATACTATTAAAGACCGTGGTCTAGTAATGCGAGTTTTTAATGAAGAAAAACTAGAAACGCTCAGTGGTTCATCTGCTGTAGGTCACACACGTTATTCAACTGCTGGTGATGACTCAATTCTTGATGCACAACCAGTCTTTGCTCGTTATGACCTTGGTGAAATGGCTATTGTTCACAATGGTAACCTTACAAATGCTGAAGAAGTACGTACTGCACTTATCGAAAAAGGTGCAATCTTTCAAACATTTATGGATACGGAAAATCTTATTCACTTAATTGCTAAGAGTTCTAAAGATAAACTAGTTGATAGAATTATTGATGCGGTTCAGAGAATTGAAGGTGCTTTTTCTTTAGTATTTTTAAGTCGTACAAAAATGTTTGCTATGCGTGACCGTTTTGGTTTTCGTCCTTTAAGTTTAGGTCGTCTTCCAAATGGTGGTTATATTGTTGCAAGTGAGACTTGTGCTTTTGACTTAGTAGGTGCAACATTAATTCGTGATGTTGAACCTGGTGAACTTCTTATATTTGAAAAAGATAAAGCACCTCAAAGCATCAAAGTTTATGAGCCAACACCTAAACACTGTATCTTTGAGTATGTTTATTTTGCTCGTCCTGACTCAACTGTATATGGTCAGTCTGTATATCACATGCGTAAAAATATGGGTCAAGCCTTAGCATCAATCGAACCAATTGAAGCTGATGTAGTTATACCAGTGCCAGATGGTGGTGTTCCAGCAGCTATTGGTTACTCACAAGAAAGTGGTATTCCTTATGAGATGGGTATCATGAGAAACCATTATATCGGTCGTACATTTATTGAACCAACACAAGAGATGCGTGATTTAAAAGTAAAAATGAAACTCTCACCTATCATTGATGTTATCAAAGGTAAGCGTGTTATCGTAGTTGATGATTCTATTGTTCGTGGTACAACTTCTCGCCGAATCATCAGAATGCTTAAAGAGGCAGGAGCGAGTGAAGTACACATGCGTGTTTCTTCCCCTCCAACTACGGATCCATGTTTTTATGGTGTAGATACTCCAAGTAAAGATAAACTTATCGCTTCAAATATGACCAATCAAGAGATCTGTGACTATATAGAAGCTGATTCACTTGCTTACCTTGATGAAGACTCACTACTAAAAAGTGTAAATTCTACTGTAGATGAAGAAAAGTACTGTACTGCATGTTTTACAGGGAAGTACATAGTTTAATGCAACAGATATATACATACGGTGGCTACCTAAAGAAGAAGTTTGATGCAAAGGTTTATAAAGTTGGTATCAATATATCTGGATTTACTTGTCCAAATATAGATGGAACTGTTGCAAAAGGTGGTTGTACATTTTGTGAGAACGACTCTTTCTCAGCGAGTACAGATGAAGTTCAAGAGCTTAAAAGTTTTCACTTAAACCTTGACTCAAAAGAAAATCCATACCTAGACAAACAACTCTTACAACTAGAACAACAGTTCTCTGCTATCTCTAAACGCCAAGCCAAAGAGTATGGTGCAGAGAAGTTTCTTGTGTATTTTCAGTCATTTACAAATACTTATGCTCCATTTGAAACACTCAAAGCTCTTTATGAAAAAGCACTTTCATTTGACAATGTAGTTGGTCTTAGTATTGGTACTCGTTCTGATAGTATCACACAAGAGACCCTAGACTATCTTGCCGAGCTTGCAAAAACAAGTGAGTTTGGTATTCAATCTGTATATGATGAAACACTCATAAAGATCAATCGTGGACATGACAGTGCAAATGTTAAAGAGTGGATAATGAAGTCTAAGGCTGCTGGAGTTAATGTCTGTGGACACCTAATCTTTGGTTTAACAGATGAAACACAGGAGATGATGCTTGAGACATCACGTGCAGCATATGAATGGGGAATAGACTCTGTAAAGTATCATCCTCTTTATGTTGTAAAGCGCACAGCTTTAGCAAATGAATATAACCGTGGAGAATTCACTCCTATCAGCGAAGAAGAATATCTTGATGTTTTAGTAAAATCTATAGAGATGAAACCAGCAAATGTTCATGTACAAAGAATAACTGCTGGAATTGATGATGACTCGCTCTTGGCACCACAATGGTGTAGAAATAAAAACATTCAAGTAAAGAACATCAACCAAGCTTTAAAAAAAGTTGGTCTAAAATACTAGTGTCCCCATACTTTAGAAAACTGTGCTGTACTTCTAAAGTATGGTGGGTATCTAAAGTAAACTCTAAATGGTGCTGATGTACCAGGTTTTAAGTTTCTTGCAACTACAAACTCTTTTACAATAGACTGAGGTTTATTTACTTTGTTAAATCCACTTGTAAAAAAGTCTAAAAAACCACTCGCTTTATAAAAGTTCCCACCCTTAACATTCCCAGTAGCATGACCTCTATTTACAAGTTTTATCTCAAAAGTAACTTTACCTATTTTATGTTTACCCTCATTTCTTACTATTCCTGAGTAGACAATTTGCTCAGTACTGAGTAATCGTTTATTCTTTAGTTTATGAAGTTTAACAACCTTAGTGTATTTGTCAACCACTAGTACTGAAAAACCTGCTAAAAAGAGACATACAATAGATATAGATATAAACATACCTAGTTTTATTTTTGTCTCATCTTGTTTCATTGCACCAATAGTACCTGCTATAAAAAGGAGAAAGATTACTCCAAAAGTGATAAAGTGCCAATAGTTTAAAAGTGTCATCTGCAATCTGCTCCAAGTGAAATATTATAATCTCTACTATAAGTAAAAGGTTCCACAATAATCTTAAACTCTCTGGTCTCTGATTTTTGTATATCCACTTCTATAATCGACATTTTTTTGAAAGGTTTAAATTTTTTAAGATAGTTTTTGAGTTTATTTGAGCTTACAGCATAAGCACTTGCTGTTATTTTACACTCTTTAAAGTACTTGTTCGACTCATTTGTAAGACTTCCCTTAACTACAACGGCTTGACTAAATTGTAATATTTTTTGACTTTTTAGTATTGTAGAGTTTTTAAAAAGTGTCTCATGGAGTTTTATATAACCCAAGGTAGGGCCTAAAAGAAGGATAGAGAATCCCAGTACTAGAAAGAGTAGTGCTAAAATCAGCTTCTTTCTAAGTACTATTCCAAGTATCACGCAGAGTAGAAAAAGAACAAAAACACTTCCAAATAATAGATAATCCCATTTAATAAGCGAGTCTATAAAAAGAGTGATTTTATTGTTCATTAGTCCTCTCTTGCGTTTTTCTCAGCTATACCGCTCATATCAAATCTACGAGCTAACTCTTGTTTGATTCTATCAGGGGAAATATTTTTAACAGCCAGTGCTACTAACATATGGTAAGTTAAATCAGCTGCTTCATAAATCATCTCACTCGCATCATTATCTTTATATGCGAAACAAAATTCTCCAGCTTCTTCTACAACTTTTTTCAAAATTGTATTGTCACCCTTATGAATAAGTTTAGCTGTCCAAGAAGTTTTAGGGTCAGCTAGTTTTCTCTCTTGTATAGTATGATAAAGTGTATCTATAACGCCATAAGCAGCAGTTGTATCTACTTCTACCTCTGAATTAGTCTCACCAGATTCAAGCTCTGTAAAGAAGCAAGATTTACGGCCTGTATGACAGGCTACTCCCTCTTGTGTAACTTTTATAAGAAGAGTATCGTTATCGCAGTCAATACTAAAAGAATGAATAGCTTGTGTATGTCCACTACTCTCACCCTTTTTCCAGATGCGTTGTTTTGAGCGAGAAAAGTAGTGTGCAATTTTTGTACTCAAAGAGAGTTCTAATGCTTCACGGTTCATGTAAGCCATCATCAAAATTTCGTTTGTTGTGACTTCTTGAACAATTACAGGAAGAAGCTCTGACTTCTCCCAATCTACTCTATCGGCTGCGTTTATCATTAGTTAGCCGTAGTTCTTTTTCTTGTTTCTTTTGTATCTACCCAGATGTTTGGAGTTGATCCACCAGGTGTTAAGAAGATTTTCGCATCACGGTTTACACGAAGTGCATCGTTGAATTTACCTTGAACTTTAATCTGCTCTAACTGTAAAAGTCTTGGAGTTAAAGAGTTACTTATAAGAATATTTGCTTTTGCTTTTGCATCAGCATTAATCGTAATCGCATCCGCCTTACCTTGAGCTTCAATACGAGCTTGCTCAGCAACACCACGAGCTTCAGCAGCACGCTTTAGTGCTTCTTGTTTTACACGTTGAACATCTTGTTCTGCTTTTTGTACTGCTTGTTTAGCAATCTGAACTGCTTCAATTTGCTCTTTTACTTTTGTAGGTAAAACGATATCACGAAGTTGTACTGACTGAAGTACTGCTGGAGTATTTTTAAGACCTGCAACACTCTCACGAATCCCAGCTTCAATCTCTGCACCTAAATCATTTCTCATTTGAGTAAGAGCTTCTGCATCATACTTTCCGATAACATTACGAACAACATCACGAACAACAGGGTTAATAATTTTATCTTCCCATGAAAATCCCCAGTTAGAGATAGTTTGTGCTGCAAACTCTGAGTTAAGTCTATACTGAACTGTCAACTCTATACTTACAGGTAATGAACGTTTATCAAGTACAGTAATGGCTTGTTTAGCAACAATTCCTGATGCATTTGAACTTGCTTCAATACGGTTAGCATAGTTAATAATACGAACCTTTGTATCTACCACATATACCTTTTGGATAATAGGCACAATAAAGTGAAGACCTGGAAGAAGTGCTTGATCTTGATACTTACCATTTGTACTTAAAATACCACGTTGACCCTCTTCGATGATAGTAAAAGGTTTTGCTAAAACTAACATAACAACAACTGCTATAAGAAAGTACACAAGTCCTGATTTTCCACCAAAATCTGGCATTTTAGGCATTTGCGGAATTGTTGGACCACCACCTGAACCGCCTGAAGACTTCTTTTGTCCTCCACCTTCACTCTTTTTTTTGTTAAAATAATCATTCATATCTGATGCCATAGTAAATTTCCTTAGTTTTATTTAATGTTTTAGTCGATATAAGTCAAGTAATGTTCGTATTTTTTATTACGTCCAAAAACTATATCAAAATAAGTTGACTGTAATTTCTCAGTCATCTCGCCACGAGATCCACAACCAATAATTCTTGCATCAACATTTGCAACAGGAGTTATTTCTGCTGCAGTTCCTGTTAAAAATGCTTCATCAGCTACATACACTTCTTCTCTAGTTATGCGACGACGTACTACTTTGATACCAAAGTCTTCTGCCATTTCAATAACCATTTTTTGAGTAATACTTGCTAAAGAATTGTCATTTGGAGGAGTAATTAACTCTCCGTTTTTCACCATAAAGAAACATGCGCCACTCGCTTCAGCAACATATCCTTGGTCATCTAAAAGCAGTGCTTCATCATATCCACAGTCAATAGCTTCATACTTTGCCATTTGTGAGTTTAGATAATTTGCAGTTGCTTTTGCTTTTCCCATGTTTGAAGTGTTAGATGGTCTTGTCATAGAAGAAATTTTAAGTTTGATTCCAAACTTAAGTGCATCTTCTCCAAGGTAAGCTCCCCATTGCCAAGCTGCCATAACAGTCTCAACTGGAGCATCTTTATGATAAACACCCATAACACCATAACCCAAAAATGCGAAAGGACGAAGATAGACAGTATCAAGAGTAAAGTCGTTCATTCTCACTAAGTCTATCTGTGCCTTGTTCATTTCTTCTACTGAGTACGGAATGTCAATAAGTGTCATTTTTGCAGACTCTTTGAGTCTTGTAGTATGCTCATTTAGGCGAAAAATTGCATAACCTTTTGCAGTTTTATATGCTTTTGTTCCTTCTATTACACCATTTCCATAGTGTAGTGTGTGTGAGAGTACATGTACCTTGGCATCTTCCCAAGCAACATACTCCCCATTCATCCAAATATATTTGGCAGCGTCCATAAATTCTCCATACTTTTATAATTAGGCTTATTCTACCTTAAATGATATTTATATAGTATTAACTCTAAGTATCTTTGTATATAATTGCAAGAATTAAATACTATTTAGGATAAACAATTGGCACAATATACAGACTATAAAGATGTAAATCAGGAGCAACTTCAAGTTGATATAGAGAATATCAAAAAGACTATTCATGTAGGAGAAAAAGATTTTAAACACCTACTTAAACTTGAAATGTGGGGACGTTTTTCAACTCTACTTGGTGCATTTTCAATCACAAGTGTTATCATTCTTGATGCTCTTACTTTAGATATATCTCAACTTTCATTTTGGTTTTTTGGACTTATAGGTGTGGTACTTATGGGAATCGGAAACCTTTCAAGATGGGCAAATGTTACCCACCCTATTTTACATGGTGCCTATGATAAGGTTCCAAATATTCCTTTTCGTTATACAAAAAAAGGTTTTGCAGTAGGAAACAGAAGATGGCTTGACTGGTTTGACTGGATTAAACCTGAGGCATGGGCTTATGAGCATAACATCATGCACCACTATCATCTAGGTGAACTAGACGACCCTGATAATGTAGAAAAAGATGTGAAATGGATTCACGATATGAAAGTACCTATTTTTGTAAAGTATCTTGTTGTTTTATTTTTTGCTTCTATTTGGAAAATAGCTTATTATGGACCAAATACACTCAGAATTTTAGAAAATAAAGAACGTATTGCTAGAGGTGAAGAACCAACAACTGCATATGAAATCTCTCCTTTTACAAAAAATGGAAAAGAATTATGGTTGTCATATATCCTTCCTTATGGACTTTTTCGTTTTGCATTTTTACCACTTTTATTCTTACCACTTGGAACAGCCGCCGCTACTAGTGCTTTAGTGTTTATGCTGCTTGTTGAGTTATATGCTAACCTTCACTCATTTCTTGTTATCGTTCCAAATCACTCTGCAGAAGATATATACCAGTTTTCAACACCACATAAAACGCAGGGTGAATTTTACCTTAGACAAATTATGGGAAGTGTGAACTATAACACTGGAAATGATGTGATAGATTACTTACATGGTTTTTTAAACTACCAAATCGAGCATCACCTTTTCCCAAATATGCCTCTTAGTTTTTACCAAGAGATGCAACCAATAGTAAAAGAGATATGTAAAAAGCATAACTTAGAGTATAGACAAGAATCAGTATTTAAAAGAATGGCTATGACTTTAGAGTTGATGGTAGGAAAGACGAAAGTATTAAGAATAGATGGAATTTAATTAGGAGGAGAATCTTTCTCCTCTTAGTACTCTTTTAAAGCATCGTTGATTTGAACATAAGCTTCAATAGGTGTAGTCTCAAAATAAACTATATTATGCTTTTTAGCAAAGTCTCTTGTCATGTTTTGTACCTTAAGCAGGTTAAAACGCGGTGCACGAGGAAAGAGATGATGTTCTATCTGAGTGTTAAGTCCACCATAAAACCAGTGTACTAAAAAACCACCCTTAAGTGAACGAGAAGTTCTCATCTGTAACTCCATCCAAGAAAATGTCTTGCCCTCTTTATAATCAAACACTTCACAGCCTAAATGGTTTGTTATAAAACCAAATGCAAGCCATGGAGAGAGTACAAAGTTAAGTGTAGCTAAGACTATAAATGCATCAGCTAATGGAAGAAAATAAAAGATAGTTCCCCATATTAGCGGGATATGCATAAGCATAAGAGTAAACTCACCCCAAAGCTTACGCTTTATAACAAAACTATATGATTGAGCGATAAATGCACCATACATAAAAAACATAGCACCCCAAAAAATGATATGCTTATACTTCTTAAGAAAAAGATTATTCCCCTTGTTATTTGGAGTGAATGCACCATCTAAAGCCCAGATGTCTTCATCCTTTTCTACTACATTACACCAAGTGTGATGATTAACATTATGTTTAAAGTCCCACCATGAAGAACTATTGGAGATAATTAGTGCTGAAAATGGATATGAGAGTTTAAAAGACAAAGATTTACTTTTAAAATACTGTAAGTGCAAAATATCATGAGACACAAAAACTGACCGTGTAAAAATTACTACCATAAAAAGACCAAGTCCAAACGCAGTCAAATGGGGGTTTGAAACTAATGTACTCCAGTTGATTACTATACTAAATACTACAGCTAAACTAATAAAGATAGCTATCATCTCTATGCTTCCCCTCACAGGAACTCTATCTAAAAGACCGCTTTCACGGACCTCGGCTTTTAACTCGTTAAAATTATCTGGATAAATTGTCGACATCCTCGGACCTTAGGTAAAAAATTTATAATTATTATAAAAACTATAACAAGAATATGCTGAATTTATAGAATGCAAAATAAGAATGGATTTTAAATTTATTTGTGATTAAAGACACAAGGAGAAGGAGTGCCTTTATGAGGAGAAATAAAATATTATTAAAACTTGATGATTGCGTCTAACTGTACACGCTCATAATCAGTATCCCCTGTTTTACCATCTTTACTGGCATAACGTGTATTATAGAACCAAGTACCTGCAAGATATGTATTCTTACCAAATTTATATTTTGTTCTGATAGCATGACCTTTTGCAGCTGTACCACCACCAAAGTTATCTGAATCAGAGTGTGCACCTAGTGTCGCGTCTTCTTGCAAATCTGTATAAGAGTACTTTAACTGTAAATCACCAACTTTTTTAGCCGCACCTACTTTAACCGCTAAATCATATCCAAAATTCTTATCACTTGCAGCAGCATTATATACTACCCCAGCAGCAACCCCAACTGATTGGCCAAATACATCTTTCATTTTATACTCAGCAAATCCTTCTAAGATATGATAATCATTCACAAAAACACCATTTTTAGTTACTTGTGTCCCAGTTGCATCTACCATAGTATTACCCATGCTAGAACCTTTATTAGAAGTATAAAGGGATGTATTACCTTTTACACCATCATAGTAGTAAAAACCTGCACCTAGATTAAGTTTTGAATCACTTAACTTAATTGTTCGTACATATTGTGCTATAACAAGGTTTATAATATTTTTATTTACAGAAGCCTCTGCAAAATCAATTTGATTAATTCCAAAAGTGATCAGATTTGACTTATCATTGTATTGGTAGTTAATACCATCTAGTGAAATATCATTATCCCAAACGAGTTGTGACTTAAGAGGTCTATACATCATATATGCTGCTCTACCTACTTTTAAAGCAGAATCGCCATATTTATAATCAAGTGCTACAGCATTGAATCTAAGTGATTTCCAGAAGTAATTTGATAAAGCATCGTCATTAGCAAAGGTCTGATTTCCTGAAGTTGGATTAGCATTACCACTTCTCATGCCAACTTCAAATTGTAGATTATCTGTAATATCAACATGTGCACCTAGTCTTAAACGATATCTATTCTGATATACATTCTTCTCAGTATCATCGAAATATGTCGCTTCTTTACTCTCATATCTCAATCTTAAATCACCTTTGAAATGGAATCTGTCGATGAAGCTTTTTTCATAGAGATCCTTTTTTTCATCTTTTCCTGCTTCTATGCGTTCAATAGGATGGTTTATGTCTGATTCAGCTATTACTAAAGTAGTGAGTAGTAGTGCTGATAATATAATTTTTTTCATTTTAATTCCTAGGCATTATTTTTTAATTATGGAATTATAATGCAAAGCGATTACAGCTTGGTTACAATAAAAACCATTTTCATAAACAGAACTATACCCTCTTTTTACTAGATACCAAACAAGTATATGTAAGCTTCTATGAGAACATATTTTGTAACTAAAATGTAACCCAAGTATTTTATAATTTCTGCACTTTAAAATACAAGAGGATTACACCAATGATATGTAATAAATTACAATGTAGACAACCACTAAATAGTTTTCGTACTAAACTTATAACAGTAGCAGTAGCAAGTACAGTTCTATTGACATCATTAAATGCAAATGATGTACTCAAAGGAAGTGGTGCTTCATTTCCATATAGTGTTTACCAAAAATGGGTAAAAGCATATAACAAAGAAACAGGTATTAAAATTGATTACATCAAAAAAGGTTCTTCAAAAGGTATCAAAGATGCTAAGGCTCGTTCAGTTGATTTTGCAGGAACTGACAAACCTTTAAGCCCAAAAGTTTTAAAGAAAAATGGTCTTTATCAGTTTCCAGGTGTAGTTGGAGCTATCACAATGGGTTATAACCTGCCAGGTGTAACTGGTCTTAAACTCTCTCGTAGGGCAACTGTAGCTATTGCAAACGGAACTGTTAAATTTTGGGATGACACTGTAATAGCTTCAGCAAATGCAGGTATTAAACTTCCTCACACAAAACTAACTTTTGTTCACCGTGCTGATGGTTCAGGAACTACATATAACTTCACTTACTATCTTTCAAAAGTAGATAAAATATGGAGAAAAACTTATGGTGCTAAAAAGTCACTTAACTGGCCAGGTGACCATCATATAGGTGGAAAAACAAACTCTGGTGTAGCTGCTCTTCTTAAACAAACTAAATACTCTGTTGGTTATATTGATTATGCAGATGCTTCAAACAATGCTATCGCAATGGCAACAGTTGAAAATCGTGCAGGTTACTACATTAAACCAAGCCTTAAGTCATTTCAAATTGCAGCTTCAAAAGCTACACTTGACCCAAAGAAAGACTTTTATGCTGTTATCGCTGATCCTAAAGGTCCTGAGTCTTATCCAATGGTAGCTGCTACTTTTATTCTTGTCCCATCTGAAAATCCAGAAATGAACAAAAGAGTTACTGCATTTTTCGACTGGTGTTATACTAATGGCCAAGACATAGCCAAAGGTTTAGGTTTTGTTCCACTTCCACAATCATTAACGAATAAGGTTAAAACTTATTGGATTCAAAAAGGAATAAACTAAACATTTTTCTTTTAGTTAGACTAAAGTATATGTGTTAAACTTTAAATTATGGAAAATAATTTATCATGTTCGTTCACATTTCCGACTGGTTCTTCTACTGCAGTTGATGGGCAATATGAGAATATTCTCTCTCTTAATGATGAGGATAACTCTAAGCATTTCGTACAGTTTATTCAGTATCAAGAAAATGATGACGATTCAATTAATGTAAGACATATTAGTATTAAAGTAGATAGAGCCTATTTTTTAGAGATGGCAAATGTCTGTATAAGTGATAGAGAGAGAAGAAGACACTTCTTTTCAACCTTAGGAAAACGCCGTTTTGGTGCTTCAAACAAGCACTTGTCGTGTTATTTTATACAGGCTACTTGTGATGAACAATCTCTACATCAAAACTATCTTAGTCATTATGAATATATAGAATTTGAAGCTTTTCATACGATAACTACAGCATACTCAACCAATAAATATCGTGTCTACATTGAAGAAGAAGAAAAGCTAAATATGGTTTTTTTAGACCAGCTCAATATTACTTCAAGAAAAAAAATACATAAAATTTTCTGTATAGACATTACAAATCATGAGTTAAACCTATACAATAATATGCGAACTCCCTATCAAAAGATAAACTATCTTTTTAATAAAATAGGGAAAAGTCACTTTAAAAGTTTACAACATGTAGAACTTAAACAGACAAAACACTATAAAACAAATGAAGAGTTAGCCCTTTCTATGCTTATCACTAGTACCAAAGCGATCGAGAGAAACTCTCGAATCCAAGATAATACTACATATAGAAGACTTCAAGAGAGAAGAAATAAACTGGGACGTTTTGATGTAACACTATTACAAGCTGCAAATAAGTTTGTAAATAACCCATATAAAAAGACAGAAGATACTTTTACACTCGAACTCAAAACATTTATAAGACATATAAAAGACATAGGTGGGCTCCAAGATATTGCAAGTCGGCTTACAGAAGTTCATGACCTCACAGCTACAAACACTATCACTTATCTCCTTACAAAGAATGACCAAAATTTACAAGATATACTTTTATATTTATTAGAGTCTTTTAATACATGGAACAAACACCTCTATGCACAAGACTGGAATACAAAATTGTTTAACTCTGCTTCTATAGATTTTGCCGATGCACTCCGTTACTTTGTAGATATATGCTTTAAGTTTAAACACGACTACAAAGATGTTGAAGCTGAAGTTTCTATACAAAAAGAGTTTGAAACTGCTATAGAAGTGGAAATTGCCTTAGTCCCAGAAACAGAACTAAATATAGAAGTTCCACTTTTCTCTATTACCTCAGCTCAAAGTTACTTTTCTGAAATTGAGTTAGATGCAGAAGTCTATGATGAACTATTAGAACTCGAACGGGAGATAGATGTACTCTCATATGCAGCATCCTATACAGAAGACCTTACCATTTCTCTTATGAACTTTTTTGAAGGTTATACTAGAGTTTTAAACCCTCTCATGGAATTTAAAGACCTCAGTTACTCCCTTATGATACTTAATCAAAAGCTCTCAGAATATGAAATAGATGAAAATAGTAACATGCTGCTTCTTTTAATGCGAGGCCTTATTTCTGATTTACTTGAGTGGAAACGGACTGTTCTTGTAGAACAAACTGCTGCAGATATTCATTTTATGGATAAATCTTTTTACTCAAATATTGCTCAAATAGAGATGTCCTTAGTTACAACTAATTTAGACGATGATGACGGAGATATGGAGTTCTTTTAAACTTTGTAACCTTAATGTAATCAAGTTGATATAAAATTCCATTATGGAAAAAATATTTCAAAAACTTGCACTCTCTAGTGCTTCACTTGTTTTTATATTACTTGTAGGTATTTTTGTCACCTTATACATTAGTGCAAAACCTGCCATTGATGAATTTGGATTCAACTTTATCTCAAATTCTGATTGGAACAAAAATATAATCTTAGAATCGACTCCTTTGATTGACTCCTCCACCGATGATGACTTTATGCTCGAAGATGAAGATGACATGATTTTAGATGATGAAGATGATGTATTTACTAAAACTATCTACGGTGGATTAGTACCTATAGTTGGAACACTACTTACAACTCTAATCGCCCTTGCCTTTTCTCTCCCTATCGCTATGGGTATAGCCGTCTTTCTAGCAGAAATCGCACCTAAAAACATTTCAAACATTGTTGGAGTTGCCATAGAGCTTTTAGCTGCAATTCCTTCTATCATCTTTGGTATGTGGGGTCTTTACTATTTTGCACCTATCATCGCCGATCTCTTTGGTGGTTATCAAGTTTCACTTCTTACAGCAGGTCTTGTTTTAGGGGTTATGATACTTCCCTTTATGGCAGCTATTACACGAGATAGTATGAACACAACTCCTGCAGTACTTAAAGAGTCAGCTTATGCTTTGGGAGCTACAAAATTTGAGGTCATCAAAGACATTATCTTTCCTTACTCTAAAGTTGGTATCATCGGTTCTGTCATCTTAGCACTTGGTCGTGCTTTAGGTGAGACTATGGCAGTTGCATTTCTTATAGGAAGTATTTTTGTACTACCATCAAAGATTACCGACCCTACTATATCTATCCCCGTTGCTATGGCTAACAACTTTGGTGAAGCAAGTGGGCTTGGTGAATCAGCACTTTTTTATCTTGCACTCATACTCTTCATCATTAGTTTTGCCATCATTAGCATCGCAAAGTTTTATTTTCTAAAAAGGGCTAACTAATGCGACTCATTATAAATAAAATATTTTTAGGACTGAGTATATTTTCTGCACTTATCGGTCTAGCTTTTTTAGCATGGATACTTACTACACTTTTCATAAAGGGGCTTAGTTCTTTTCACTTTGGACTCTTTTTAAATGACCTCATAGACGGTGGACTTCGTAACCTCATCATTGGACAGTTTATCTTAGCAGGGATAGCCTCTATCATAGGTATACCTGTTGGAATGGCAGCTGGTATCTACATACAAGAGTACGGTCAAGGCCGTTATGCAAGCATCATTCGTAATCTTTCAGACATTATGATGTCAGCTCCCTCTATCGTTATCGGTGCATTTGTATATGCTGTTATTGTTGTACCAACAAGAGGAACAAGTGGTTTTGCAGGGGCTATTGCTCTCTCCATCATGATGATACCAGTAGTTATAAACACAACGGACAACATGCTTTCTCTAGTCCCTCGCGAGTTAAGAGAAGCTGGAATTGCACTTGGTGCATCAAAGTATAAAGTCATCATCGACATCGTTATAAAAGCAGCAAAAGTAGGAATAATGACAGGAATTCTCCTCGCGTTTGCTCGCATCATCGGTGAAACTGCACCATTACTGTTCACATCTGAGACATCTAACTACTTCTCTCTTGATTTAACAGAATCTTTTCCATCTCTTACAGTAAGTATCTATGACCTTGCTAATGAACCTGAAGAATCAAGCCGTGACCTTGCTTGGACAGCATCTTTTATACTTACCGTTTTAGTACTCATCATCAACCTTGCGGGTAAGTTTCTTACTCGTAATAAAGCATGAACATTTCTTGAGCCGAGTTTAACACTTACATAAGACACTCTTGCATCTTTTATTTGTATGCTTATTATAGTTAGTTTTGGTATACTAACTCCAATAAAAAAGGAATGTTATGAAATATTTTTTAAAGATAGTTATTGTTGCTTTTACTATTTTACTTTTAAGTGCTTGTGGTGAAGGTGAAGATACGGGTGAAGATGCCCCATTAAACGATATACAAAGAACAGGTGTTAGTAATTTAATTGACAAAGATATAAAAACAAAGTACTTTGAATCGGATGCTGTAGGCCTTGCTCCTGCCAAAGCCACTTATAACACAAATGCAGGTTTAAGCGATGTTAGAGGTGGGAGTATCTATAAAGTTCCAAACGATATAAACGATAAAAATTCCACATGGGATATTCTGAGTGTTTACTATGAAAACTACAAGAAAAATATCGAGATAGTTATCATAGATGGCGATACAAAAGCTGTAAAAAAAGTGCATACTACAGGTGCTTCATTTAACGGTATGGTAAATGTAATTGCACCTGATGGAAGACTCTATATGGTGAGTGGAAAGGCTAATGGCACGGTCAAACCACAGATAAATATTTACGACCCTAAAACAAATGAGTTTAAATTTGATGCTATAGAACTTCCTGATAATATATACGGAAATACTTATAATGGTATACAGATATCTACAGATGGCCATATGTTTATCTATGCTGTCGACTCAGGAGATAAAGGAAATGCAAATGGTAATGCTTATAAACCAAGAATCTTTGAGATAGACTTTGAAAATGAAGTTGTTCTCTCTGACTCAGGACCACTACTTACACCAAAAGGTATATGGAAAGTGTGTGCAGACAATAAATATGTTTATCTACTTACTGGAAAACTTCCATGGGGGGTTGTACAGTATGAAAGAGCAGAACCACATAATGTCAAGGTGATTCCAACTACAAATACTACTAATATTATGCAAAGTGCATACGGTGTAGTGATAGAAGGCCGTCGTTATCATGGAGATAAGGGTTTTTTGTATGAGGGAAGTACTTATAATGCAAACACAGCAGATGGCAATGACTGGAGAAAAAGCAAAAATGTTCCATGGGCATTTCCTGATGGGTATAATGATTTTGACAAGTGGTATACATTAGTTGTTCGTACAAATATCGTAGATAGATTTTTACCAAATAAACCAAAGTTGGTAACAGATAATACATCGGTTATAAATGGTGCTGCACAACTCTACATAGCACAACCAAAAGATATAAAAAAGATAGATAAAGATACCACAGATATCAATTACACTCGCTATGACTACAACATCTCTACATACCCAACCATCATCAACAGAGTAGTAAAACTCTCGGATACTAAGGTAATGGCTGGCTCAAATGGTTATGGTCCTTATGTCATATATGACACTATAAATGATACATATACAAAGAGTCCAGGCTCACTCGGAGTCTCGCTTTCTACTATGATAGAACACAATGGTAAGGTATATATGAGTGGCTACCCAAGAGGGGTACTTTTTGAGTATGATCCAACAAAAGAGTGGACACAAGGTATACACAACTACGATCCAAACATTCCCTCTACCAAAACAGATATGAGAGATCAAGATCTTAACCCTCGATGGTGTGGAAAACTTGCAGAACATGGAAGTGGTGCACATAAGATCTATGCTTCAGCAAAAGGGAGCGATGGTAATCTTTACTTTGGTGGACAATGGATGCGTGATGGAAACGGTGGTGGGCTTGCTTGGTACAATCCTGCAACAAAAGAGATGGGAGGGATATCTAAACCTTTTGTCAACTATGCTATTCAGCACCTCACACCTGTAAATGGTGGCGACTATATAGCTATCGCGACAGTAGCCGTGACAAGTGCAGATGGGTACAAGCCTGCAACTTCTAAAATATTTATCTTTGACACAGCTAAGAAGAAGATAATAAATACACTCGATCCTCTGTATGATATCAAAAGAAGTATTCCAGGGCAGATTATAAGTGCAGAAGAAGATTATCTTGTAGGCTTAAGTACACATGTAAATCAAGAAACACTTAAAAATGACGGAAAGACTTACATCTATAAGATAAATATTCATACTGGAAAAATTGTCTACAAACACCTTTATGATCGTAAAGTATTTGAGCATAACTTTGCAGTGGGAAACACTATCACACTTGATGAAGATGGACAGGTAGTGACATGGTTAGGCTTGAGAGTTGTGAAAATTGATCCTAAGAATGGAGCTATTACAACCATAGCAAACTTTACTATGCCCTCAACTCGAGATGCCTCAAAAGTTTACAATGGTGTTCAAGGGGATGCAGTATATATGAATAATGCTCTTTATGTAGGAAGACATAATACACTTTTAAAACTTGATTTAATAGACTAATAGTTTTTAATGATGTTTAAGGATATGCTATGACTATAAAAAGTATATTATATTTGAGTCTTTTAGCAGTAACCTTTACATCTTGTGGCTCTGATAGTACTAGTGACAATTCCAAACTTGAGCAGAGTCAAGCACTAGCACTAGATTTTGTAACTAGTGCTAAAAGTACATTTGAACTTACCGTAGGAGAAAACAGAAGCTTTAGCATACAAACAAAAGGTCAAGTATCTAACTATGCACTCAAAGATGCAGAGAAATGGATAAAAATTGATACAAAAGGAAAACTACTTGTAAATGCTTCGGATGTTAACCCTGGGCACTACCCTTTTAGGGTAGAGATTTCAGATGATAATAAGCAAACTATAAGTCAAACCTACACAGTAGATGTCTTTGAAACTATAGAGACACTCAACAAGATGAATGTCTACACAATGAATGCACTGGTATTTAGTGAGATTAAAGATCCTATAGTCTCTGTCTCTTCTTACTCTGTTACTCCAGTTCCTAATTCAGATGGTACCTGGGACTTTTTAAAGACATACTTCAAAGAGTACTGGTACAACTATGAAACTGTGATAGCCGACCAAGGGACTGGCGAGATAAAGAGTGTAAAAACAGTAGGCAAACAAAAAGAGTTTGTCATCTCTCCTTATGGGAGTGTTATAGCCCCAAATGGTAAACTCTATGTGTCCAACTTCATGCGACCAGATCTCAATATATATGTTAGCATCTATAACCCAGATACAAACTCTTTTGAAGAGGATCTTCATACTTCACGCTTTATGCAAGGAGAGAGAGCACCTATATCTCTTGGAACTAACGGCAAGATATATGTAGGTTGTTCGTATAAAGATTACCAAAGAGACGCCGATGGCAACTACCTTGATTCTTCTCGCCATGCAAGTGCTTTTGAGATAGACCCCCAGACAAACCTCATCACAGAGTATGCAAAGATAGGACCAAGTCATGCTCCTGATGGAAGTGTATGGGGTTATTCTGTAGCAGCAGATGATACTTATGTATATGTTGCAAGTGGTAAAATTCCTTGGTACTTAGTCGCTTATAACCGTGAAACACAAGAGTCAAAGATTCTCTTCACTACGACAAAAGTGGATGGGGCCATCTCTGTCACACAGTATAAGTACGGTGTCGCTGCATATATTACGGGAAATATAGATGGAGAGGATGGTTTTTACTGGCTTGATAATGGTAGTTACAAGAAAGGTGTTGTTGCGCAAGCACTGCGTTTTGATGACTGTCCATGGAATCCTCAAGATGTTGACCCTTTTACTACATACAAAGATATTGACCTAGCAAAACCACCAAAACTCGATGACTTTGCAGCAAGCTCGGGTGGTGCACAAAACAGACTCTACTATAAGAGTGACGAGCAGTGGGAACATATTGACTATAGCGTAGATGTACATGCAAAAGAGCTTAAAAATATGCTCAAAATGCCTGATGGAAACTGGCTCATAGCAGGAAGAGAGTACAGTGGGTATTCTCTTTATAACCCTAAAGATAAGACAGTAAAATCATTAGGTAAAATCGGTTTAAGTGGCTCTCTGGCCATGTCTGTAAGTGGAGATAAAGTCTATATTTCAGGCTACTCTAATAGTGCTACTTATGAGTACAATCCAAGCCAACCATGGACACAAAACAACTCTCAGAAGTATGATCCAGTAGTGGGAGAAGTTGACTTCAAAGACCCTAGCTTAAACCCCCGGTTTTTAGGATACTTCTCAGATAAAAGTGGTGTCCATAAACCTTACAATAGTGCCGTAGCAAAAGATGGGAAAATATACTATGTAGGACGTTGGTATAGAAATGGAAATGGCGGTGGTCTTTCTTGGTATGATCCTAAAACAGATACATATGATGGCTACTATGAGCTCTTTAGTAACTACCAACTCAGACATATCACTTCGGTGATGGATGGTCAGTATATGCTTATATCTGGAACAGGAGTTAAAGACTCTACTTTAGGTAAGCCTACTCCAACCAAAGGCAGACTCTTTTTACTTGATACTATCACAAATAAAATTGTAAAAACTTATGACCCCATTTCTCAGTCTATGTCAGGAGGAGATATCATCGACTTAGGTAATGGCTTTGTTATGGGGATGACAAATGAAGGGGTCGATAGTAAGTATGAGTCAACCTACTTCTATAAAATGGATGTAATGAGTGGAGAGATTATCTGGAAGCGTATAGTAAACCTCGATACTATGTTTGGAACTTTAGGGAATATGACCTACGGATATGGCTTCAAAAAAGCAGATGATGGGAGTGTTTATGTTCTTCTATACAGAAAAGGACTCACTCGGATAACACAAGATGGGCACTTCGAGCAGATGGGAGCACTCTCAACATATGGAGAAATTTACTTAGATGGAAAGGACTTTTACCTTCTTAACAAAGAGAGTATTGAGTTTTATAAAGATGGTTTAGTGAAAAACTAAGTATCGTAACCATTATGTAACCAAAATTTTATATAATTTACACATTAATTTAAAGGCTGATTATATGAATGTTATGAACATTAAAAAGTTCTCTTTTACTTACCCTGGTGTTGATCATCCATCCCTTCGCAATATCTCTCTTCCTATAAAAAAGAATAAGATAACAGCTCTAATCGGTCCTAGTGGTTGTGGAAAGTCTACTCTACTTAGAAGTATGAATCGTATCCATGACTTATACCCTGGAAACAAGTACGAGGGTAAAATAGAGTTTACAGATAGTGAAAAAAATATCAGTGATATTTTAAATATCAAAAAAGAGAATGAGTTTATAGAACTTCGCCAACGTATTGGTATGATTTTTCAAAAACCAACCCCCTTTCCTATGAGTATTTTTGATAATGTTGCTTATGGTTTAAAAATTGGTGGAGTTAAGAACAAAACTGAACTTACAGATAGAGTTGAGCAAGCCCTTAAAGATGGAGCACTTTGGAAAGAGGTTCATGATAGACTAGGTAAATCAGCTATGGGACTCTCAGGTGGACAGCAACAGCGTTTATGCATTGCACGGGCAGTTGCAGTAAAACCAGAAGTACTTCTTTTTGATGAACCTACTTCAGCACTAGACCCAATCTCAACAGGGGCTATCGAAGAGCTTTTAGTTGAACTCAAACATGATGTAAGTATCGCTATTGTTACGCATAACATGCAACAAGCTTCTCGTATCAGTGATTACACTGCATTTATGTATCTTGGTGACCTTGTTGAGTATGACAAAACTGAGAACATCTTTTTAAATCCACAAGAGAAAAAGACTGAAGACTATATCACCGGCCGTTTTGGTTAGGAACATAAGGAAAACAATATGCAATCAAACTTTCAAACAAATCTAGATGATATTAAAACTAAAATCATAAATATCGGCAATGGTTTACTCCAAGCTAATATTTTAATCAATGAAGCATTAGCTGATTGTAATCAAGATAAGTTCCAAGAAGCACGCTCTTACATAAAAAACATCAACTCAAGAGCAGATGATATAGACAATACTATCATCAAAGTTTTAGCACTCTATACTCCAGAAGCTAGAGACCTCCGTCAGGTAATTGCTTACTTAAAAATCACAAATGAACTCTCACGAGCTTGTTCCAATACAAGAAGTTTTATCCGTGGTTTTACTGATGTTTGCCAAGATGTTGATGTCGCTACTATAAATGAGTATGCAGTACCAATGCAGACCTCAACTGTTGGTGCAATAGAACTTACACTCTCTATGCTTGAGTGTGATGATGAAGAAGAGATTCAAGAGATATATAATGATATTTTAATCCAAGAGAGTAAAACTGATGACTTGTATGAGATGGTTGAGCGTAACCTCTCTTTACAAGCAGATGGACTGAAAAGTTTCGATAAATTTCATAAAATGCTCCGTGCACTTCGTAAAAGTGGAAAAATTGCTTCTCGTGCCATCAGCATTGCAAATCTATTAGTGTATGCAAAAGTTGGTGGAAGCTTTCATAACTAAGAAATTTGATACAATATCAATATGAATAAAGCAATATTAATCGTTGATGACGAAGAAGATATTTTAGACCTAATCGACTATACACTTACTAGTGAAGGTTATGACACAATTATCTGTGTTGATACTAGTAATGTTAGAGATATTCTAGATGAAGAAGATATCTCACTTATACTTATGGATAGAAACCTTCCAGGTGTAGAGGGAAGTCTTTTTATTCAATCTTTACGAAATGAAGGCTATTCTCATCCTGTCATTTATATTAGTGCAAAAGACCTCTCTGATGATATTGTAGAGGGTTTTGAACGTGGTGGGGATGACTATATAACAAAACCTTTTAATATCAATGAACTCAAGGCTCGTGTAACTGCTATGATACGCAGAACAAGTAAAACTCAAGATGTTATAAAGTACAAAGACATTATCTATAATGATTCAAATAAAAGTTTTACTATTGATGGTTCAGTTATCAAACTCACCAATCTTGAAAGTGATCTTTTTTTAGAGTTTATTAAAAATCCGAACATTTTACTTACTAGGGATGTACTACTTGAAAGAGTTTGGGGAGACACACAAAACAGACAAGCAAAAACTGTAAATGTAGCAATTAAACGCCTCAAAGAAAATATAGACCCTAAAGGTGAAAAAAACTATATACAAGCCATCCGTGGTGAGGGATATATCTTTTGCTAAAGTTTCACCAGCTAATAATACGAAAATTTCTTCTTATCTTCTCTTCGCTTTTTTTAGCAATTGGCCTCATTACTTACTTTTGGGTCAAAAACTTTTATATAGAGCAGACAAAAGAGTCTCTAAAACACAATATCGAACTTCTATCACTTACAATACCCTCAAATACCACTCTTGATCAGTTAGCACTTAATATCAAAGAGAGTTTAGGACTGCGTTTAACCTTGATATCTTTAGATGGAGAGATTATTGCTGAGTCACATAAAGATAAAACTAAGATGGAGAACCATAAGTATAGAGAAGAAATACTAGAGTCAAATGCCAAAGAATATGGCTATAAAGTACGACACTCTCAAACAATAGATGAGGATTTACTCTATATAGTAAAAAAGTTTCCTCACTTAAAAAAACCGATGTATATACGAATTTCCAAAGAAATTAAAAGTATTAATGAAGACATTTTACTGCTTGGAGAAGAGATTCTCTTGATATTAGCACTCTTTTTTGCTTTCATTTTTTTTATCACTTTTAAAATCAGTAAAAGTATAGAACTCGAAGTAGAAAAAATCGTCAATTTTTTAACCTCGATGACAAAAAAGAAAAAAGAGACTTACATTCGTTCATCTCTCTCTATAGAGTTTTATAATATAACGGCATTACTTACAAAAGTAGCACACATTCTTGAAAAAAAAGCAAAACAAAAGAGTAAATTTACTCAAAAGCTCCAAAGTTCGAACAAACAAAAAGATGACATTATTTCAGCTATAAGCCATGAGTTTAAAAATCCAATTGCCATTATAAATGGTTATTCACAAACATTACTTGAAGACCCAGATATCAATGCAGATATAAGACAAAGATTTATCACAAAGATATATAAAAATGGAATCAGACTCAGTGAACTCATCGATACACTCAGACTCTCATCAAAACTAGATAGTGGTCTTCAAGAGATGACATCAAAAAGTATTAACCTCAGTCAACTCATCAATGAGACAGTTGATAACATTAAACTAAGCTACCCTAAACGCAAAGTTATTATTAATGGTGATAAAGACATTACTATAAGAGGAGATGCTTCACTCTTTAGTGTAGTTATCACAAATCTTATAGAAAATGCTTTTAAATATTCAGAAGATGAAGTTATTATTAACTATACTAAAAAGAGTTTTGATGTTGTAGATACAGGTATAGGAATCTCTCCTCAAAACTTAAAGAATATCACAAATAAGTTTTATAGAGTAAATGAAAACACCTGGAACAACTCCCTTGGTTTAGGTCTTTTTATCGTGAGTAATATTTTAGCACTCCATAATTTCTCCCTAGACATTCAGAGTAAAGAAAATCAAGGTTCCACTTTTAGTGTAAGGTTTTAAATATAGATTATGCCATCAGTAGTATAATCTTACTATTAGCCTATAACTTTTAGAAACACTCCTCTTACTCTGCATACTTTTTAATCACACTTAAAGAGTTTATTGTTCATTTATCCGATATAATTATCTCAGAAAAAAATCAGGAGAAATATATGGGTAAGTTTGTTAATAACACAGAAGAGTTTTTTAAGTTTTGTGAAGAAAATGATGTTCAATTTGTAGATTTTAGATTTACAGATATTAAAGGTGCTTGGCACCATATTAGTTACAGAATGAGTGCTGTAACTGCCGGTCAACTAGACCATGGTTTACCATTTGATGGTTCTTCAATTGAAGCTTGGCAACCAATTAACGAGTCAGATATGTTATTAACTCCTGATGTAGGTTCTGCGTTCTTAGATCCATTTACTGCTGATCCAACTATTATCGTATTTTGTGATGTATATGACATTTACAAAAAACAAGCATATGAAAGATGTCCTCGTTCTATTGCTAAAGCAGCACTTAAACATGCTGAAGAAACTGGTGTTGCCGATGCTGCATACTTTGGACCTGAAAATGAATTTTTCATGTTTGACTCTGTTACTTTTGTTGATAACATCAACGAAGCTGGTTACAAAGTAGATACTGAAGAAGGTGAGTGGAACTCTAACAATCCTTACCCAGATATGTACAACACTGGACACCGTCCAGGAACTAAGGGTGGTTACTTCCCAGTTGCACCAACAGATTCTGCTGTAGATATGAGAGCTGAAATGATGCAAGTTTTAGAGCAAGTTGGTCTAACTGTTGTTCTTGGTCACCACGAAGTTGCTCAAGGGCAACATGAGATTGGTATCGTATATTCTGACATCATTGGTGCTGCTGATAATGTTCAAAAGTACAAGTATGTTGTAAAAATGATTGCTCACCTTAATGGTAAGACTGCAACATTTATGCCTAAACCAATGTTTGGTGATAATGGTAACGGTATGCACGTTCACCAATCACTTTGGAAAGATGGTAAGAACCTTTTCTACAAAGAAGGAAACTACGGTAACCTTTCTGAAATGGCTCTACAGTATGCTGGTGGTATCTTTAAACACTCACATGCAGTTTCAGCATTTACTAACCCTACGACTAACTCGTACAAGCGTTTATTACCAGGTTTTGAAGCACCAAGTATTTTAACTTACTCTGCTAAAAACCGTTCTGCTGCTTGTCGTATTCCTTACGGTGCTGGCGAAGGTGCTACTCGTTTAGAGATGAGATTCCCAGATAGTTCTTGTTGTCCTTACTTAGCATTTGCTGTAATGATGATGGCTGGTCTTGATGGTATCAAGAACAAAGATGTTCCTGTTGGTCCAATGGATGAAGATCTTTACGAACTTTCTCTTGATGAGATTCGTGAAAAAGGTATTCCTCAAATGCCACATACTCTTCGTTCAGCTGTTGAAGGTCTAATTGGTGATAATGATTTCCTTAAGCCTGTATTTACAGATGAGTTTATCAATGCTTATCAACACTACCGTTTTGAGCGTGATATTTATCCAGATGAAGGTCGTCCAACTGCTTATGAGTTTAAAACTACATACCAGTGCTAATCTAAATAAAGCGAGGTTTATCCTCGTTTTATTCCCTTCTTCTTCCAATCTCAAAAATCTATATATTTTTTACACTTTTTTGTTATAATCTATCAACATGAATAATAATCCTTTTGCAAACACTAATTCAGTCATAAAACGAAGAGAAAATCCGAGAGGAAAATATGCTCAACTTAATACTGAAGATTTATTAGATGCTGTAAAACTGAGTGCACACTCTTCTCATCGCGGTGACCTAGATATACTACTTGAAATATTTCTCGATAGGTATAATGAAAAACAAACTGCACTTGACCAACTCAACCAAAACTTAGAAGAAAAAATACAAATACAACTAAAACTAGCACAAGATGCTCAAAAACGCTACGAACAACAAGCAAAGATGGCAGCTATGGGTGAGATGATGGATGCTGTAGCCCACCAATGGAAACAACCTTTAAATGCTATCTCAATGATGTCTGATATGCTTGTAGATGATTTCTCAAGTGAGCTTGTAAACCAAGACTACCTAGATGAGTTTTCTCAAGACATCCAAACACAGATACAACATATGGTGAGTACACTTACAGAGTTCAGAAACTTTTTTCGTCCAAAAGAGACAAAAGAGAGTTTTGGAATTAAGCGTTCACTCTCTTCTGTTTTAGTTTTAATAAATGATGAATTTATGAAAAACAATATAAATATCCACATCGAGAGTGACCAAGAAGTGCTCATCTTTGGAATTGAAAATGAATTTAAACATCTTGTATTAAACATTATAAATAATGCCAAAGATGCTTTTAATGAACAGGATTTAAAAGTTCGTGATATTTATATAAACTTTCTTAAAACTGAAGATAAAATATCTTTAACCATCAAGGATAATGCCGGTGGAATTCCATCTAAAGTGATACAGCATATCTTTAAACCAGAAGTGACTACAAAAACTGATGGTAAAGGTACAGGAATTGGTCTCTATATGAGTACACAGATAGCTGAGAAACTCGGTGGAACACTCAGTGTTAAAAATGTAGAAGATGGAGCAATGTTCTCACTTGAAATTGCTTTTTAAAAAAGATACTCTAAAACTTATAACCCACACCAGAAAAAATCTGTAAATTATTATTTCTCTCTACTATAGGACTATTTGTTATCTCATCTGAATACCAGTAGTTACGAAGGCCTAAAAAGACTCCATAGTTTCCTATAGTGTATGTTCCTATAAATTCGATTTCTGCACTGTATGCATTTGATATATCGTAATCTGCTGTCCCATAGTAATAGTTTGATAACTCAGAGGATTGGCACTGTAGACCAAAAGAACTTAGTAAGAAAAAATCTCCCCATGTATCATGTCTAAAGAGTTGGACATCAAGTTCTGAACCTTTATGTGCACTACTAATGTCAAAAAGGTAAGATGCACGAAGAACAAAGTCATAAGGTAAAATCACACCCACTAAGGGACCTAGTTCTATAGCTGCCTTTCTCTCACTAAATGCAGAGTCATCTTCTCTTGCTTCAATAGAGCGATATTGTCCTGCCACTGAAACAAATACTGAGCCATTTCCATAGAGAGTTATATTTGCCCTATTTGCTTCTATATTTAGTAAACCATATGAACCAAATATATAAGGAGCTACAGTCACTTTATCTTTAGTATTTACATAATTTTGACTTGTAACTTTTACCCCAACACCCCATAAACCTGACATTGGTTCAACTACAGTATCAACAATTGAGTTAGACAAAAGTGTTAGAGGGAGAATAAAGTATAAAATAAAGATCGTTTTCAAAGACATCCCTTTTTTTTGATACAAATAGTATATCAAAATAGGATATAATTTCGAACTTAATAACAGATGTAAGAGTGTGTTATTATAAAATTTCAAGTTAAAAAGGGTTCTTTATGAATCAAACAATTCCTAAGGGTAAGTATAGAGCTTACCCAGCAATAGAGTTACCAAACAGAGTTTGGCCTACAAAAACAATTGACAGTGCTCCTGCATGGTGTAGTGTAGATTTACGTGATGGTAATCAAGCACTTATTAACCCTATGGACATGACTAAAAAACTTGAACTTTTTACACTCTTACTCAAACTCGGATTTAAAGAAATAGAGGTAGGTTTTCCTTCCGCTTCAAAAGTCGAGTTTGATTTTTTACGCCGTTTAGTAAATGAAAATTTAATTCCTGATGATGTTACAGTTCAGGTTTTAGTCCAAGCACGTGAACACTTAATAGCAAAAACTTTTGAAGCACTTAAAGGTGTAAAAAAAGCTACCGTACATTTATACAACTCAACATCTGTTGCGCAAAGAAAGATAGTTTTTGGTAAAAGTAAAGAAGAGATAACTGCCTTAGCATTAGGTGGAGTTGAGATTGTAAAACAGTTTGAGAAAGAGCATGATGGGGAAATATACCTAGAGTACTCTCCTGAGAGTTTTACAGGTACTGAACTTGAATTTGCTGCGGATATCTCTAATGCTGTTACAGCTTGTTGGGGTATAAGTGCTGAGCGTAAGGTTATCATAAACCTACCAGCAACAGTCGAGATGGCTACACCAAACATCTATGCTGATCAAATAGAGTGGATGTCTAGACACTTAGACAACCGTGAAAATGTAATCATATCAACTCACACACATAATGACAGAGGAACTTCAGTTGCTGCAACCGAACTTGCACTTTTAGCAGGTGCCGATAGAGTTGAGGGAACACTTTTAAGTAATGGTGAGAGAACGGGTAATGTAGATATCATTACACTTGCACTTAACCTTACAACGCAGGGTGTAGATTCTAAACTAGACTTTACAAACATAGATGAAGTGTTAAGCATTGTTGAGCGATGTACTGAGATAGAGACACATGTAAGACATCCTTATGTAGGAGAGTTAGTCTATACCGCATTTAGTGGAAGTCATCAAGATGCTATAAATAAGGGTCTTGCATATCAAAAAAATAAAGATGATGCATTTTGGGAAGTTCCATACTTGCCAATAGATCCAGCTGATGTTGGTCGTACTTATGAGTCAGTTATCCGCATAAACTCTCAATCTGGGAAAGGTGGAGTCGCTTACATTTTAGAAAAAGAGTATGGGTATCAACTACCAAAACCTATGCACCCTGAAATAGGAAATATAGTTCAAGCAGTAACCGATGAGAAAGGACAAGTCCTGAGCTCTAAAGAAATTTTTGAAATCTTTGAAGATACATACTTCAAGCTTAAAGAAAGTATATCTCTAGTAGACTTTACGCTTACATCTGATAATAAAATATCAAAATGTACACTTACATATAGGTATAATGGTAAAGAGATTACAGCACAAGGTGAAGGCAATGGTCCCATTGACGCTTGTAAAAGTGCATTAATGAAAAACTATACACATGAGTTTAGTATCAACTCATACTCAGAACATTCTTGTGGTGAGAAAAGTAGTGCCACAGCTGTGGCTTATATAGAGTTACAAACACAAGACATAAGTTCTTGTTTTGGAGCAGGTAAAGATAGTGATATAGCAACTGCTTCTATCAAAGCAATGTTTTGTGCACTTAATAGGGCTTTTAACTAAAAGGAAAACATATGAATAAGTTATCTCAAATATTTGAAGATAATAAGTCATGGGCAAAAGATATACTTTGTGCAGATCCTGAGTTTTTTAACAAACTATCTAAACAACAAAGTCCAGATTATCTCTGGATTGGTTGTGCAGATAGCCGTGTTCCCGCAAATCAAATTATGAACCTTCCCCCTGGTGATGTTTTTGTTCACCGTAATATCGCAAATGTAATAGTCCACACTGATTTAAATGCTCTCTCAGTTATACAGTATGCTGTAGAAGTACTAGAAGTAAAACATATTATCGTTTGTGGTCATTATGGCTGTGGTGGTGTTAAAGCTTCTATGAGTGAGCTACAACATGGTCTTATAGATAACTGGTTACGTCATATAAAAGATGTCCAGCGTTTTCATGAGACAGAATTAAAAACTTTTACGAACGAAACACAGAAGTTTGACAGACTCTGTGAACTTAATGTTTTAGAGCAGGTTCGTAATGTAAAAAATACTACTATCGTAAAAAATGCTATTAGTAATGGTAAAGACTTACATGTCCATGCTTGGATTTATGATATTAAAGATGGTCTCTTAAAAGATTTAAAACTCTCCTAAAAAGTGGAAAATACTTTTGAGACTACCATAATAATTCTTCTTCGGGATCTGAGATTTGCTCCACTCTTGGTGGTCTAGATATATCACTGAAGTACTCCATTCTTTTACCAACATGCACTTCCGTAATACCATCAGGAACATCAAATTTTCTTTTAATCTGAGGATAAAGTTTTAATGTTTTTTGATAAAAACTTCTAAATGCAGGTCCAGCTATTTTTCCACCTGTTTCATGCTTATACATAGGTGTATTATCATCATTTCCAAACCAAACAACTGTTGTAATGGTTGGTGAGTAACCAGCAAGCCAACCATCAACATTTGAGTTTGTTGTTCCTGTTTTTGCTGCAAGTTCCAAACCTCTCACACGAGCACGCCTTGCTGTACCATGGTTTACAACATCCCGCAGAATAGTAGTCATGATATACGACTGTGTCGGGATAGAAGTCATATGACTTAGCTCTTGTTTCTCATAGATAGTCTGATTGTCTCTATCTATACTCTCAATTAAATGTGCCTTTACTTGAACACCATAGTTTGAAAATGAAGTATATACCTCCGCTAACTGAAGTGGTGACATAGACATTGTTCCAAGAGAGATAGATAAATCTCTTGGAATATGTTTAATATTAAACTTTTTAAGTTCTCTAAGGAGATTATTTAAACCTATGTCATTTACGAGGTTAATCGTCGCAAGGTTACGCGAATGGACAAGAGCTTCTCTAAGTGTCACTAAACCTTTATAGTTTTTCTCATAGTTCTTTGGTCTCCACTTCATCTCTTCGCCATCTTTTTCATATGCATATGTTTTTGCTATATCTACCAACTCAGTTGCTCCACTAAAGCCAAGGTCAACAGCCACTTGGTAGATAAAAGGTTTAAATGCCGATCCAGGTTGACGTCTCCCTTGTGTAGCACGATTATATGAACTCACCTTGTAGTCACAACTCCCTACAAGTGTTAAGATATTTCCACTTGCAGAATCAAGAGAAACTAAAGCACCATTGAACTGAGTCATATTTACATCTTGTAATTCAAAAATATCATCCTCAGTTGGGTTCTTTATTTCTTGAAATTTAGCAAGTTTTCTTAAGTCCTTTTCTTTGTACTTTTCTATGCGTTTAAGTGACTCCTCGTAAGCAAATGTAAGGGATTCTCTAGCTGCAACTTGTAGTCTAAGATCAATAGTAGTGTAGATTTCATAACCACCAGTTTTTAAATCACTTATATTCATATCTCTAAATCTACGTGCCACTTCATCCACTATAAATGGGGCTCTGTTTTGTGTGAGTGTACCATGAAATACTTCTGGATTCTCTACTAAAGCACTCTCATATGTTGTGTCATCTATCCAACCTAAAACATGCATTCTTTTTATAACACGGTTTGCTCTACCCATAGAAATATCATAGTTTTTTGTAGGAGCATATGTACTTGGGGCTTTTGGAAGTCCTACAAGGATCGCCATCTCTTTGAGTGTTAAATCATTTAAGTCTTTATGAAAGTAACCATCTGCAGCTGTTTTTATACCATAATACCCATGGCCATAATATACCTCTTTAATCTTACGTGAGAGTTTTTTCTCTCGTGTTAGTAGTACATTTTTTACTAACTGCTGGGTAATTGTGCTCGCACCTTCAACAGCTTTTCCAGCACGTATAACTTTTATAGCTGCACGAAATATCGCATCTATATTTATCCCAGGGTGTTCAAAAAATGTAGTATCTTCTATAGCCACAAGTGCTTCAATAATACGAGGAGGAATTTCATCAAATCGTGCATAATATCTATGTTTTGTTTTAAAAATATTTGCTATTTTTTTTCCATCTTTATCGTATATTCTACTTGTTACCTCTGGTTTATAATCCACAAGTTTTGATATATCATAATCATATGCACTTAAAAAGTATCCGACTAAAATAAAAGGTGACATAAAACCTATAATTACTAGACTTATCAAAATTTTCTTGAAATATTTTCTCATATTCTAAATTCCCTATTGGCAAAATTTGCCTCTATTAATATTTTTGTATACTCTGCTTTTGGTGCACTAATCACGTCATCCATCAAACCAGCTTCTATCACTTTTCCCTCTTTAATTACACATATGTGTTTACATAAATTCTTTGCAGATACTATGTCATGTGTTACAAAAAGCATTTTAAAATTCTCTTGTAAGTGTAATTTTTTAAGCAAGTCTATAATCATAACACGAGTCGATGGGTCTAGTGCTGTAGTGGGTTCATCTAAAAGTAAAAGTTTTGGTTTATTACTCAGAGCCATCGCAATTACTACACGTTGCAGTTGCCCACCTGAGAGTTCTGGAGGGAACCTATCTAGTAAGTCATGACTTAAACCAACACTATCAAAAAGTTCTTTTACTCTATTCTCATTTACAAAAAATTGTTTACAGATCTTTGTAAGTGGTGAGAGTGCTGTAAAAGGATTTTGTGGTATAAATGCTACACTTTTTCCAGCTACAAGTTCAAATTCTGAACTACACTCTAAGTCTAAATGCATCTCACTGGGTAACATACCAAGCAATGCTTTGAGTGTTAAACTTTTTCCACTACCACTCTGTCCCACAAGTGCTAATGACGAGCTTATATCAAACGCGATATTTACTAAAACATCTTTGTTTATCATAATTTTTAGTTTATTTATTTTCATTACTTTATTCTCACCAGTTCTTTACATAAGGCTCTTAACTCATCTTTACTTTGACCCAAACGAGCAATGAGTCTTATAATAGCACTGGGGACTGTAGGTTGGCGTATTCCTCCAACACTATATCCCAATGTAGATAAGTCTTTTTTTATCTCTAAAACTCTCTTATTATTCCCTATAACTATAGGCACTATTAATCCACTTATATCTATACCTAATTCATCAAACACTATCTTTTGTCTTACTTGTATTTCTTCTCGTAATTCATCTGTGTTTTGTAAAATATATTTAAGAGATTCATGTGCTAAAAGTGTGTCATATAAAGAAAGAGATGTGGCATAAATAATTGGTTTAGCACGGTTGATTAGATACTCAACTATATGCGCAGAGCTTAAGATAAATGCTCCAAAACTTCCATATGCCTTACCAAGTGTTCCCATTTTTATATGGTTAGCTTTTGGGAAAATACCATACAAGTCAAACACACCCATAAGATTATTACCCACTACACCACTACTGTGTGCCTCATCTACAATTAAAATAGCATTATTTTTATCACATATCTCAAAAACTTCTTTTGGACATAAGTCGCCATCCATAGAGTAGATACCCTCAACTGCTACAATACAGCGTTTAGCATTTGAATTTTCCAGTAGTTGGCCTAATTCCTTCATATCATTATGCTTAAAAAATGTAACATTCACAGACTTTAAGTTACTTGCCAAAACTCCAGAGGCATGATATAACTCATCCATAAAAAGTTCATCACCTTTTCGCACAAGGGATTCTATAAGTCCAATATTTGCATTAAACCCACTACCTAAAACAACAGCTGCTTCAAAAGAGTTCGCCTGACACAAGGCATATTCAAAGTCTTTATGTATCTGATGATAACCATTTACAAGCATAGAAGCTTTTGAACTATGCGAGTGTAAGTTATCAAGTATTTGTGTAGTTTGTTTATGTAGAGAGTTGATATGAGATAGTCCAAGATAATCATTTGAAGCAAAATCAAGTTTAGAGTCATCACTTATCTCTCTTGTTCTATATCTCCCTGATTTACGAAGTGCATTTAGCTCTCCCTCATAAAACATCATCCAATAATAACCTTATTTCGTCCTGTATCTTTGGCTCTGTATAGTGCTGTATCAGCACGTTTAAAAATACTCTGAGCGTCATCACCTTTTTCATACTCTACAACACCAAAACTCATAGTAATTTCTACTATTTTTTTATGTTGTTCTACTAGTGAGCGTAATTTTTGTGTAAGGATATATGCTTTATCCTTACTCGTATGTGGTAGAAGTAAGACAAATTCTTCTCCTCCTATTCTACAAAATATATCTACTTCTCTAAGATGATAACCAATAAATTTGGTATATTCACTGAGTACTTGATCGCCTATATCATGTCCCAAAGAGTCATTTACCTTTTTAAAGAAGTCTATATCTAAAAGAACTAAAGAAAATGTATGTGGATAGCGTTGTGCAAGAGTTATATGTTCATGTAAGATATCATCATAATACTTTCTATTCCCAATATTTGTCAACTTATCTTTTATACTCAAAGAGACAAGTACATGTTTTGTACTCTCTTGTTCTGTGATATCTGAGAGTATCATTACATAAAGATTTTTTTTCTCATCTAAAAGAGAAGCAGAAATTAGAAAATATAGACTCTCATCATTTATTTTAATTTTCACCTTATACTTTTTATTCTGACTCTCAGCTAAAGTTTCTAACCAAGAATTTTCCCCTCTAGGTGGTCTTAAATAACCATCTTCTACTTCAAAAAAGTCCGATATACATATATGATCTTTTCTAAAGTCTGCAAGGTTTTTATAATTTTTAAAGTAATAAAAGAAAGTTTTATTTGCTGTCACAATATGTTTTGTGTCATGAACAACAACTATATTTGCAGAACTATCTATTATCTTTTTATAGTAAGTTTTTTGTTGTAAAGATTTTTTTGATAAGAGATATGCTGCTAAAATACTTAATGCAACTACCCCAACACATAGTATATTGTTTAACTCTAAAAGATCATTCACATGGACGCTCCATAAATGTTTTTAAGACTTCTACACTCAAACCCATTGCTGTCGACTCAAATCCATGTACCTCTTTGATATAGGACTTACAAAAGCCCTCAACCATACAAGCACCAGCTTTTCCTCTCCACTCACCACTTTGTAAGTATTTATCCAAAGCCTCTAGGTCAAATGCTTTAAATAAATAATCAGTTTGTGAGATATCTATTATCTTTTTAGACTTTGAGTGATATATCATACAAGTAATAATAGATGTAACATTGTCACTCTGTGTCAGTAAAATATCTCTAGCCATATCGACAGAACTTGCTTTACGTAAAATTTTTCCCTGTGAGGTAACAACTGTATCTGCTACAAGTAGTGGCATATCATCGTAACCAAAAGCTTTAATATTCGCTTCATACTTTCCTAACGTTGCTTGATATACAAAGTTTTTAGCAGATGAGGAAACTATTTTTTCTTCATCAAAATCAACACTCTCTTGAAGAAATGCCAAACCGGCATTTCTCAGTAGCATTGAGCGAGTCTGAGAAGAAGAAGCAAGGCGAAGCATCTAGTATGCATTCCTTAAGAAAACACCCATATAAATAGCTACGATACCAAGGATAATGTTAAGAGGAACCATATACTTTCCAATACGACTAAGTTTAGCTTTTGCACCTCTTGTATCACCCTTATCTAAAAGTTTATCTGCTTGTGATCTAAAGATAGCCATAAGAGCTAAGTTCATAGCCATTACCATCCAGATAGCTTCTTTGGTATGAATAAGATTGTAAAGAACCATAGCTGTTTCATCGATTACATTATGGTCTGCGTCCACAGCTGCCTCACGAAAGCCAAGTCCAACTGCCATGATAACTGCTGTAATTATTAAAATAATCACAAAAGGAGTTACTATAACAAAAAGACGTTTTAAAGCATGAGAAATTCTTTCTAGTCTATTAAGAGGTGACTCAATACTCAAAAAAGAGTTATGTGCTGCATAACGCATAGCAATCATACCACCAACCCAAACTACAGCTGATATTACATGTAAAAAGACTATTGGTGTTCTATAATCTGCAAAAATTTCGTATATTAATTCTTTCATTAGTTAAGTTCCTTTGTAATAAATGCTAGAGCTGCCTCTTTTGCTTCAGGTAGTTTGGCAGGTAGTTTTCCACCTGCTTGTGCGAAGTCAGGACGACCACCACCACCTCCACCTAAAATAGGAGCAATGTTTTTAATCCAGTCGCCAGCTTTTGCATTTGCATCTTTTACACCACAAGCAATAAGAACCTTATCGCCTTTTACTTGAAAAAGCATGGCACAGAGTTTTTCGTTTTCATTTTTTAAAGCATCTATTTTTTCTTTAATGTCACCTGATGGATACTCTTCAACAACTACAGTAACACCATTTATTTCACTAGCGACAACTTCAACTTTTGAAGCATTTTGTGCATCTTTAAGTTCAACTTTTAGCTCATTCACTGATGATTTAAGTCTATTAATTCCTGCGATTACATCAAGGTTTTTCACCTCTGCTGATGCAGTTCTCAGCAGTGCTCTTTGCTCGTTAAAATGTTTATAGGCTGCGTTTCCACATACAGCTTCTATGCGACGAACACCCGCACTTACACCAGACTCTTTTGTTATGATAAACGAACCAATGTTTGCAGTATTTTGTACATGAACACCACCACAAAACTCTATACTAGCATCTGCAAAACTAACAACTCTTACCTCATCACCGTACTTCTCACCAAACTGGCTTTTAGCACCTGATTTTTTTGCATCTTCTATACCTAAAACTTCTGTTTTTGTAGGAATCTGACGCATAATTTCGTTGTTCACACGAGTCTCTATTTCTGTAAGTTCTGCATCACTTATCGCTTTTGGATGTGAAAAGTCAAAACGTAGACGGCTTGCATCGTTAAGTGAACCCGCTTGTGCGATATGATCACCTAAAACATCTGAGAGTACCGCATGAAGAAGGTGAGTTGCCGAGTGGTGTTTGATGATTTCGTTACGACTTGTATCAACTATACCATCAACAACTGTTCCAGTCTTAAGCTCTTTACTGACACTTATCTCCACCAGAGAAAGACCAAAGAACTTCTTAGTATCTAGAACTTGAGCAAAACCTTCTAACTCACCTTTATCACCTGTCTGTCCACCCGATTCAGCATAAAAAGGAGTTGTATCTAAAAGTGCCCAACCATTCTCGTTCACTTGTAAACTATCAACTCTTTTATACTCTGCGTTTAAAAGTGCTTGAACTTCACCAGAGTGTGTTACAAACTCATAACCAACAAAAGTATTTTCACCGAACTCTTCTAAAAGTGCTTTAAAGTCACCCTGTGTCGCTACGTCTCCAGAACCTTTCCACGCTGCTTTTGCACGTGTGCGTTGTTCTAACATAAGTTCTTGAAACTTCTCGCTATCAAGTCCTAAGTTTTTCTCTTTGAGCATATCTTCTGTAAGGTCAAGGGGAAAACCAAAAGTATCGTAGAGTTTAAATGCAACTGCACCACTAAAAGTATCTTTAGTATTTTTTAACTCTTCTTCAAAAAGTGCTATCCCTGACTCGATAGTCTTAAAGAATCTCGCTTCTTCAAGTTCTATCTGCTCTTTAACAGCCTCTTTTTTCGCAACTAGATAGTCATACTCTCCACCCATGATATTTACAATCGTATCTACAATTTTAAACATAAAAGGAGCACGGAAACCTAATAAGTAACCATGACGAACTGCACGACGAAGAATACGACGAAGTACGTAACCACGACCCTCGTTTGAGAAGTTTGTACCCTGAGATAGTAAGAAAACAGATGTACGGATGTGGTCAGCTATAACACGGTAAGAAGCACCAGTTTTATAAACATACTCTTTACCAATCATCTCTTGAACTTGTTCTATCATCGGCATAAAAAGTGAAGAACCATAGTTAGAAGTTTTACCCTCTTTAATAGCTACAACTCTCTCTAGACCCATACCTGTATCTATACAAGGTTTAGCTAGTGGGAGTCTCTCTCCACCTTTTTCTTTTACTTCATACTGCATGAAAACAAGATTCCAGATTTCTAAAAATCTATCACCCTCTCCACCCATTCTATCTTCAGGGCCGTTAAATTCCTCGGCACCTTGATCATAAAAGATTTCAGAACATGGACCACATGGACCAGTGTCACCCATAGACCAGAAGTTATCAGCATCACCAAGGCGCATAATACGATCTTTAGAAATATGCTTCATCCAAAGCTCTTCAGCTTCGTCATCAGAGTCATGAACTGTAACCCAAAGTTTATCTACATCGAGTTTGATAACCTCTGTTATAAACTCCCATGCAAAGCCAATCGCTTCTTCTTTAAAGTAATCTCCAAAAGAGAAGTTACCCATCATTTCAAAAAATGTATGATGTCTTGCAGTATGACCTACATTTTCAAGGTCATTATGCTTTCCACCGGCACGAATACATGTCTGACATGATGTTGCACGGGGGTTAGAAGGTGTTGGAATTTCACCTGTAAAAATGGACTTAAAAGGAACCATTCCAGCATTGTTAAAAAGTAGTGTCGCATCATCAGGTACTAATGGTCCTGAAGCTACACGCTTGTGTTGTTTAGATTCGAAAAATTTTAAGTACTCTTCTTTAATATTCATAGCTACATCTCTTTTATAAAATTACGCGATTATATCTAAAATGTGCTAAAAATATAGTTTATCTCTTCTATTTCACTTTAAATTCAATTTCATTTTCTATTTTTATATTTGGATACTTTTTTGAAAGTATTGTACTAGCAATACCACTACCAAAATGTAAGAAAACTTTCTCTTTACTTATGATAGATGTAGTTTTATAACCACAACTTGGGGATTTTGACTTGAGAACTATTGCATCTATATCGGGATGTTTATCACAAAATGCATTGATTTCTTCCTCTAAATGCAGAGTCACATCTATATTAGTTATGTCCGTGATAATTCTATTTTCACCATTTACTTCAACAACATTTATTCTCTCTCTAGGGGTTCCAAAGAGAGGTGCTTCAGGACAAAAAGGAATAATTTCATACTCTTTATAAGCTTCGATTACTGCGTTTACTTCTTTTGTTTTACCATCATAACGGCAATACTCGCCTAGTAAACAAGCAGAGATTATCACTCTTTTTTTAGCAGATGACAATGCTTTTAATCTCTGTCATCTCTTCTATAGTAAAACGAGGACCTTCTCGACCAACACCCGAGAGTTTCACCCCACCATAAGGTTGAATGTCAAAACGTAGAGTAGGCATGTCATTTATAACTATACCCCCTGCGTTTAACTCATCAATAGCACGGTTTGTAATGCGCAGATCATTTGTAAATACTGAAAACTGCAGTCCATAAGGAGAGTTATTCATACGAGGAAGAGCATCATCAAAAGAGTCTACTTTTACAAGACTAACTATAGGAGCAAAAACCTCTTCACATACTATGGCCATGTCATCAGTAACATTTGCCATAACACAAGGATGAAACATTCTGCCTTCACGGTGAGGAGGAAGAAGAGGAATGGCACCCTCTTCTATTGCAGACTCAACCCAAGACATTGCACGCTGTGCTGCTTCGTCATCTATGAGTGGACCCATAAAAGTATCATCCTCATAAGGACTTCCAACTTTCAGTTTTTTTGTCTCCATCGCCATAAGAGAAGCAAACTCATCATAAACTTCAGCTTGTACATAAATACGTTGTAAAGAAATACAAACCTGACCAGAGTTCACAAATGCACCAAGAGCACATCTCGAGGCAGCTAGTGCTAAATCAGCTGTTTTTTCTATAAATGTAGCTGCGTTTCCACCAAGTTCTAGTCCTATCTTTTTGATACCAGAGTTTCTTGTGATGATTTCACCAACTGGTACAGAACCTGTAAAAGAGATAACACGTGGTATATCAGAGCTAATTAAAGCCGAACCAACTTCTGCATCACCGTACACTACTGAGAGTGCATCTTTTATAGCATACTCACTCTCTATAAAGAGTTGTCCAAACTTGTATGCAGTGAGTGGTGCTTCTGGAGTTGGTTTAAGAACAACTGTATTTCCAGCTACAAGTGCGGGTCCTAGTTTATGAGCTACAAGGTTAAGAGGAAAGTTAAAAGGAGTGATGGCTACTACAACACCAACTGGTTCGCGACGAAAAAATGCAAGTGTTTTTTTTCCGCTATTCATAGCATCTGTGTTTATAGTCTCACCGTGCATAGTTCGCATAGTCTCAGCACAAAGTGTAAGTGTTTCTATACAACGCTCAACTTCAACTCGAGCAAAAGTGATAGGTTTTGCCACTTCATCTGTAATAGTTTTTGCTATATCTTCTTTGTTTTCTTTTAACTTTGACGCAACATCTAAAAGCCAGTTACATCTTTGTGCAAGAGTTGAAGCTTTAGCTGAAGCAGTAGCTTCATTAGCAATACTAAGTGCCTTTTTTGCATCATCTGCCGTACATAGTGGAGCAGTTGAGACCACTTCACCATTAAAAGGTGACTTTCTCTCACTAAATGTATCTGTTATAGCTTGGCTTGAACCAAAAAATATCTTCGCTTGCATCATTAATATCCTCTAAAATTATAAGCGAATTATAGCAAAAATTAGATTGTAATGTTTTCTAAATGTTCTATACCCTCAGGAGTAACAACTAAAGCATCAAGCATATAGTCCCCATCGTAAGCATTTTTTTTCATATAAACATCGCAGGTTTTAAGAAGTTTGGAGAGTTTTGAAGGGGTTATGTTTTGAATAGCAAGTTCATAATCCTCACCACTTTTGACTTCGACAAAGTGAAGGACATTTTCTTTAGTGACGATTACATCTACCTCACCAAAACGAGAATAAAAGTTTCGCTCGAGTATTTCAAAACCATGTTCATAAAGAAAAATACAGGCCTTATCTTCCGCTATGTTTCCTTTTACTCTGCTCATATGCTTAACTCAATTTGTTCATTTGTAAATATATTTCTCATAAAATAATTATAACATACATTAAATTTTGGAAGTGGGAGAGAGGGAATAGACACAAGAAGAACTTGTATCTAGGTAAAAATCAAACTTAGGGTTGTAATCTATTCATTTTAAGCTGAACTTTACCAATAGCTTTATCTATCTGCTTAAAGCTACCATGGTCAGTAGTTACTGCTTTTTTAGCAGTAAGGTTTTCTAGTACTATTTTTAACTCATTAAAGTTATCACTTAACTTACCGTTAAGTGCGTTTTTCATGTCTAGTTTTGCTTCGTCTGTTAGTTCCATTTTTAGTTCCTATTAGTTGTTTGATTCTTATGCTACTGCAACAATCTCAACTTGAATTGATTTAAACGCTGCTGTCATAATGAGAACATCACTTTTGTCACCAAACACATTGTTTAGTTTTGAGTCTTCATGGTGAAAAGTTGTATAAAGAGTCTTAGGACGAACCTTAGTTGTAAACTTTACTCTTAAAGGGTTTGTTTGACCAAACTCTGTTTTGAGTATAACTTTTTCAGTTGTAAAGTCTGCAGCATCATCTTCATGAACAAGAAGTAAGTCTTCAGTATAGCGTTTAGCTAACTTTTCTGTATATTTAGTCTGTGCAGAGTTGTTATAGTGAGCCATTGCACGACCTGTTGTAAGGTGATAACCCTTGAGTTGCTTGTTTAAAATCTCTTCTACCATACCTGAAAGCTCATATCCGTGGTATCTAAACGCACCGATTCCATCTTGTGTTCTGAAGTCTTCACGGTGTAGAACTGGAGTACCTGTTCCGTCTTCAAGAATAGGCCAAGAGATTCCAACTTTTTCATTGTCACGAAGCACTTTGTAAGAAGCACCTTTAAATCTATTTGTAGCAGTTTTACAAACATCATTCCATATATCTTCAGAAGTGTTAAAGTCATAACCCCCACCCATCTTTTCATCAAGAAGTTTAATAACTTCCCAGTCATCTGGAAGGTCTGATTTTACTAAAGGAGTAGAAAGGTGAACTTTTCTCATCGCATTTATATAAACACCAGTCTTTTCGTATATAGATTTAACACCTACAACGATGTCTGCACGTTTAGCGATATCTGTCATAAAAAGCTCTTGAACAAAGATAAGTTCTAAGTTCTTAAATGCTTTTTTTATCTTATTAAGATTTGGGTGGATATGTGTTAAATCTTCACCGATGTTTAAAACACCTTTGATAGTTCCATCAATCATACCATCAACAAGCTGTGGTGTCATAAGACCAACTTCACGTGGAGCTTGATAATCTGGTGCATAGTATGGAAGCATACCCATGTCACAAACACCCTGTACATTTGTCTGTCCACGAAGAGGCATAACACCTGCTCCATCTAAACCAATGTTACCTGTCATAAGAGCAAGGTGAACGATCGCCATTACAGCATAAGAACCATCAACATGCTCAGTAATACCTAGTCCCCAAAGAATTAAAGACTTTTTAGTTGCATACTCTCTAGCGATTTTAGGAATCATATCTGCTAGGTACTCAAAACCTTCTACCTCTTTAAAAAACTCTGGATTTGCATAAGGGTCAGCTAAAATATTTTCTTTGAAGTGTTCCCAGTTTTTTGTTCTTTTTTCAATAAAATCAGGAGCATACAATTCTTCAGTGATAATAGTATGTGCTATCATATTTAGAATAAGTAAGTTAGACTCATGAGGAGCAATTACTTTATACTTTGAAAATTTATGAAGTTTAATTTCACGTACATCAAAACAAGCGATACCAGTACCATCTTGTGCCGCTTTAATCATACGGTTAGCAACGATTGGGTGTGCTTCAGTTGTGTTTGAGCCCATAACGATCATAAACTCAGTTTTATAGATGTCATCAAATGGATTTGACGCAGCACCTTCACCAATAGTAAGTCTCATACCTTTAAGTGATGGAGAGTGACAAACACGAGCACAGTTATCAACATGTGGTGAGTTTAGTGTGTAACGAGTAAATTTTTGGAAGTAGTATGCAGACTCACAAGAGCTTCTAGCACCACCAAGTGAACATACAGATTTTCTACCATATGTAGATTGAATATCTTTAAGTTTCATTGCACCTGCTGTTGTAGCAGCTTCTAAATCAGACTCATACCATGTATCGTCAAGTTCTGTAAGTGAGTCAGCAATAGCTGTTTTAATTTCAGGATTTTTCTCTAAAAAACTTTTACGAATACGTGGTTTTAGAATACGTGCTTTTGAATCAACAAAATCAAATCCATATTTTCCTTTTACACAAAGGTTTCCCTCTGAAGTAGCGCCATCAGGATGAGCAAATATTTTTTTAATTTTGTTTTCTTTTACATCAACATGTGCAGCTATATCACAACCAACACCACAGTATGCACAAACACTATCTATCGTAACTATGTTTTCGTTATTTTCATTTTCCATTATTATCATCTCACCTATTTTAAAGTTTTAAAACTACTCCCAATCAAGTAGAACAGTATTAAAATTTCACAGCTTTTAAGCGAGGGAGTTTACAATTTTCTCTCTTAAGAAACTTGGAAGTAGATTTAATAGTCGAATGATTAAATAAAATCTAAGGGGAAAAATATATGTTCTTTTATTCTTTTGGATCGCTTTAATAATTTTAGAGACCCCTACTTTAGTCTCAAGTAAAAAAGGCATATTGAACTCATTTTTATCGGTGAGTTCACTTTTTATAAAACCTGGTAAGATGTTTATCACCTTTATTCCATAAGAATTATATTTGTATCTAATGCCCTCTGCATAAGCATTTAAAGCACGTTTAGAAGAAGAGTATATTTTTGAACTTGGCATTGTAAAAAGTGAAGCGAGTGAAGATATAAAAACAATCTTTCCATGACCTTGTGCCTTAAAAACTGGTAGAAGTATTTCTAAAATAGCATGGCTTGAAAGCACATTCACACGGTAAAGATTCTCAAATTCTTCAATTGTAGGAATATACTCAGTGTTACCAGAATGCCCAAGTGAAATACCTGCATTTAGTATAACCATGTCTAAAGTAGTAATTTTTTGTATTTTTTCTTGAAGGAGTTTAAAATCTCTTACATCTGCAACGATAACTTCAACACTTTTACAGGTCTCAAAAAGTTCACTGCGAAGTGCATAAAGTTTATCTTCTCTACGAGCTAAAAGAATAAGCTCATTATCTAACGATGCATATTGTCGTGCTAGTTCTGCACCGAGACCTGAACTAGCCCCGGTGATTAGAATTTTCATAAAAAACCTATACTATCCTAATCATAACTGGAGTTGCATTTACAAAGTCTTGAGCTTCAAGTTCTTTTATAAGTGTTTGCACATCTTTTTCTAAAGCTATATGCGTTGAGATAAGTAAGTTTGCAGAACCTGCCGTTGAAGGGCGTTGTAACATAGTCTCAACTGAAATTTGATTCTCTTCAAAAAGTTTTGTAACACTTGCTAAAACTCCAGTACGGTCTGAAACATTTATACGAAGATAGTATTTTGAGTTGATATCCTCAGTTGATTTTAGAGTCAGTTTACTGCCTTCCATCGGTCTGTTAAATCCAAGCATTGGAGTCGACTTTCCACTTCTTGCGATATCGATGATATTAGCAACAACAGCAGATGCAGTTGCATCTCCACCAGCACCAGGACCATAATAAAGAGTTTCCCCTACTTTATCACCCACTACTGATATAGCATTCATTACACCATCAATTTTTGCTATCATCTCTTCTTGTTTGATAAGACATGCATGTACACGAAGCTCAACTTCATTTTCATCTTTTTTAGCGATACCTAAAAGTTTGATTGCATAACCAAACTCTTTTGCAAATGCGATATCTTCACTTCTAACCTTGTCAATTCCCTCTATGAGGATATCTTCTGGCTTAGCATCTATCCCATAAGCAATAGAAGCTAGGATAAGAAGTTTATGAGCCGCATCAAAACCACCCACATCAAAAGATGGGTCAGATTCTGCATAACCTAAGTCTTGTGCTTCTTTTAAAATAGCATCATAAGAGACACCCTCATCCGTCATTTTAGTCATCATGTAGTTACAAGTACCATTCATGATTCCCATGATAGACTCGATATGGTTTGCAGAGAGACCATCACGAAGTGCCGTAATAATAGGAATTCCACCAGCAACAGAAGCTTCATACTCAAAAGCTATATCTTTGGCTATAGTTTGGAGTTCATAACGGTGGTAAGCTAGTAATGCTTTGTTTGCAGTAACAACTGCTTTTCCTGCATTTAAAGCTTTTTTAACAACTTGAAATGGTTCATCAACACCACCCATAAGTTCAACAACAATGTCAATTTCTTTATCATCTAAAATGTCATCTACATTATCGGTGATAATGATGTCTAAACCTCTGTCTTTGTTTAAGTTTTTAACAACTCCGCTTTTTACAACTATGTCTACACCAGCACGAGCGCTAATTACATCAGCATTATCTCTTAAAATTTCAGCTACACTTGTTCCAACAGTACCGACACCGATTATTCCAACTTTTATCATACTATTTCTCTTCCTCTGGTATTTTACACTCTTCAAACTGTTTTAAAAACTCTTTTATATTTCTTGCCGCTTGACGAATTCTATTGTCATTTTCTATTAAAGCTATACGAACATATCCTTCTCCATAAGCACCAAAACCAATTCCAGGAGCCACAGCAACACCCGCTTCAATCAAGAGGCGTTTAGAAAATTCTAATGAACCTAGGTGCATTACACACTCTGGCATTTTTGCCCATGAAAACATAGTCGCTTCATTTTTTTCTATATGCCAACCCGCTCTATCAAATGCTTCGATAAGAACTTCTTGACGGTGGTCATACTTATCTGTAATATCTTGTACACACTGCTGGTCGCCATTAAGAGCAACTGTAGCTGCTACTTGAATAGGAGTGAACATTCCATAGTCTAACCATGATTTCATCTTCTGCAAAGCACCGATAAGTCTTGGGTTTCCAACAAAGAAACCTACACGCCAGCCTGCCATGTTATAAGACTTAGAAAGTGTGAAAGACTCAACTGCAACATCTTTTGCACCTGGAACTGACATAATAGAAGGAGTTTTATAACCATCAAAAGTGATATCACCATAAGCAATATCAGAGATAACATAAAATCTTTTTTTCTTTGCTTCAGCTACTAAACGCACATAAAACTCTGGAGTTACTGTCGCTGTAGTTGGATTGTGTGGAAAGTTTACTAAAACATATTTTGGTTTAGGAGAACTCTCTTTAAAAACACGGTCAAGGTTTTCAAAGAAGTGATCCTCATCTATACGATACTTCTCATCAAACTTGATACCAAACTTTACAACATTTCCACCAGCAAGTATAAAAGAAAACTCATGAATAGGATACGTAGGATCGGGAACAACAGCAACATCACCTGGATTAGTGATAGCATACGTTAAGTGAGCATAACCCTCTTTACTTCCCATAGTTGCAACACATTCAGTCTCTGGGTCAAGTATACAGTCATAACGACGCTCATACCAGTCTGCTATTGCTTGGAGAAGTTTTGGAATACCTTTAGAAACTGAGTAACCATGTGTTTTTGTTTTTTGGGCTGATTCAACGAGTTTTGCACGAATGTGCTCTGGAGTATCACCATCAGGATTACCCATAGAAAAGTCTATTACATCTTTACCAGCACGGCGTTCGCGCATTTTAATGTCGTTAACCTCAGCGAATACATACTTCGGCAATCTCTCAACTCTGTTAAACTTTATCTCATCAAACATATTTAGCCCTCTAAATTTATTAATGACATTTTATCTAAATAAATTGAGAATAAACTAATAGAGTGGTTTACTACTTCACACCTTGTGCTTGAAGCTTAAGTTCATCACGAATATTTTTCATAGTATAGAGGTCTGCAATTTTCATATACTTTGCATTTTGAGGGATATCTAGTTTGATATTATGATAAATTTTATCTTCTCTAATTACTTTTAAGAGATGCAATGATGCATCATAATAAGAGATATATGGGTACCAACTATTACGACGGCTACTAGAAATATTTAGTGTTTTAATCTTTGAAACATTAAGCCAGTGTGCATACAGAGAACGTTTGAGGTTGATGTCTTCTCTTGAAGTGATAACCTCAATGTCTAAATAACCCTTATCCATGTCAATAACATATGTCCACTCATAGGGTGAGTTGCGTTCTATATCTATGATTTTACAGCCACTTTTTTGTAGTTCTTGTTCTAAAACAAGAGGGTCAGTTGCATACTCTGATGTCAGCGATATATTCCAAGTGAACTCCGATGCATCAAGATTTGAGGCTATTGTGACGTAACGGTAATAACCAATGTTTCGAAGTGTGTCGCCCATGATCTTTACAAAAAAGAGTGGTGTACCACTTGTCTTAAAGTTGAGTTTGAACTCTCTAGGATTAGCAAAAAAGAGTTTGAGTAGTCCATTTTCCTTCAGTGTTTGTGCAACTTTAACCGAGTTTATTCTCTGGTTTTTATAAAATGCACTCTCTGGATCAAAAATAACATTTATAAACTCACTATTTTCCCTATATGTTGCTTCATCTAAAAAACTTTTGATCTTTAAAGTAAGTTTATCTTCACTTGATTCTTCACCCTCAGTTATTTCTAAATCCTGAGCATGCAGTAGATTAAAAATTAGGATAAATCCTAATAAAAATTTTACCATTTACGACCTCTGTTTAGTCTCTTAAACTCTCTAAGAGAGATCTTTTTTACACTAGAGTCTTCATATAAAAAACGGATGTTTTCACGTGACTTCATTTTCACTACTTCTCCGTTAACAAACATATCGATATATCCATGTCCAAAAATCAGTAACCATTTTTTATTTGGATCTAAATCTATCTCACCTCTAAATGTTCTTTGCTTCTTTTGATTAGTTTCTACATCGATATAACCAAACCAAACCTTTGATTTGGTAAAAATTTTAAATGATTTTGCTACTTGTACTACTACCTCAGAAACTTCAATCACTTCAAGTTTGGTCTTAGTGGTACTATTCACTTTTGTAGCATTCAGTTCTTCTACAATTTTTACTGGTTTTATTGTTTTTTGCACCTTATGGATTAGTGCATTATCTACTTGTTGCTCTTTTGATTTTTCTTCACCAAAATAACCGAATTCGTACCCAACTACAACTATCACTATAGCTATAGCTATAAGTGAGTAAATTGCATTTGTTTTTTTCTGCTCCTTTGGAACAACAAAAAGACCTTCTTCTAAACTTGTTGCATCTTTTTCATCAAAAAAAGCTATACCAGATACTTTGAGACTTGAGAGGTTTAAACGATACTCTCTTTCTAAAATAGAGACAAATCCTAAGAACTGTACTCTTTGTAACTTAGCAAAGTTGTGTTCTAGAATGCCTTTTACATGTAATACCGGGATATGTGTATCTTCATATATTTTTTGTGCACCTAAACTCTTTAACTTTGCTAGTTCTTCACTCATTATCTCATCCTATCCATTAAAATAGCACCTGCTACACTTACGTTAAGTGAGTCAAATTCGTGCTTCATTTTTATACTTACTGCACAGTCTAGTTTTGAAACGATACGAGAAGTCAAACCTTCTCCTTCGCTTCCTAGAACAAGTATCTTTTTCTTATCTATACGAGTCTCTCTTATGTCCATACCACTCATATCAGCACCATATGTTGTAAATCCTGACATTTTAAAGTCATTAATTACATCATGAATGTTGTTTTCTACAGCGAAAGGCATATCATATAGAGCACCTGTACTTGTTCTCATAATAGTGTCAAGTGGAAGTTGTTTTACACCACAAGCGATGATTCCATCTACTCCTAAGGCATAAGCACTACGAACGAGTGCTCCAATGTTTCCTACATCTGTCACACCTGAAAGTATTAAGACAAACTTTTTATCTAAAAAGAAGTCATAAGGTTGAAGACTTACATCATCTACCTCTGCTAAGAAACCTTGATGAGAAGCATTTTTACACATCTTTTGTGCAGCTTCATTTGGTATTCTTTTAATTTCAAAGCCCATTTTCATTAGACGAGAATATTCTTTTTTCTCTAGCTCTTTTGCTAGATACAATGTTTTGATTTTGTTGGGGTATTTATTAATTAAATAATATATTGGTTGTTTTGCATAAATTAACATGTGGGTATTCTATCTAAAAAAAGTGTTAATTTAGTGAGGAAATATTATTTTTTAAGAAAAGATTATATTTCTAATAATCTTTTATAACATAATTTACTATTTTCTCCCGTAATCTTGCATATTAGTTTTGCTTGAACCTTTTTAGGAAGGTCGAGAGCGAGTATATCTTTTTCACTAATAGCGGAGTCTGCCTGTATTTGACCGGCGCTAATCACAACAACCCACTCTCCACGAAAATTGCCATCAAGAGTGCCTAGAATGATTGACGGGGTACCTTTGAGATACTTCTGATACTTCTTCGTTAATTCTTTTGCTAAAAATATTTCACGAGTAGGTTCTTCTTCATTTAATTCTATAAGAAGTTTTTCTAAACGATGTGGAGATTCATACAAAATAGTAGTAAATCCATTATGAAGAGCTTTTTGAAGTCCTGCAGCACGTGAAGCACCCTTATGATCTAAAAAACCTAAAAAGAGCATTTTTGTTTCTTCAAAGCCAGCTGCAACAAAGGCGGTAAGTACTGCATTTGCACCTGGTAAAACATCAAAAGCAATATCATTAGCCAAACAGTAAGCTACAAGTGCTTGACCTGGGTCACTTACACCTGGCATACCAGCATCACTTGCATAAACAACATTTGAGTCAAAAAAATCAGGTGATAGTTTTTCAATAAAATGTTTTTCATTATGAGAATGTAGAGAAATAAACTCTTGGTCTTCTTTGAAAGTAGTGTTGTAACGAACTTTAAGTATATTTATGAGTTTTTTTGTAACGCGAGTATCTTCGCAGAGGAGTATATCAGCATCACTAAGAAGTTCGATACTTCTTAATGAAATGTCGCCTATGTTACCAATGGGAGTTGGAACTAGACTAAGCAAAAAAAGTTCTTGACTATTTTTTGTTGTAACGAGCGTTAAACTTCTCGATTCTACCAGCTGTATCTACCATTCTTTCAGAACCTGTAAAGAATGGGTGACACTCATTACAGATGTCTATTTTAAGTGTATCTTGAACAGCTCTGTTCTCAAAAGTGTTTCCACATGCACATGTTACAGTACAAGTTACGAAGTTTGGGTGTAAATCTTTTCTCATTTTATTTGCCTTTTGTATTACGAGGTTAACGTAATACTATATATTTTTAAATCCGTATGGGTGCAGATTCTTGAACCGAAATTATATCTAAATAATTCTTAAAGAAATAATTAACCTCATTTTTGATAATCTACTTACAAACAACTAATGCTTCTTTTGTATCATTCCTTTGTTACTTAAAGAATCACAAAACAATAAAAAAAGGATACACCATGTTTAAAAAAATACTTTTAACACTACTTACTCTCACTTCATTAACAGCGAATGAGGCATATTTAAATGTTATGGACTCACTTATAGAAGATGCCTTAGAAATAGAATCAGCACTAGTTGATAAAAGCCTTGCTAGTCTTTCTAGTGACTCTTCTTTAGAGAAAAAATTAAATGAATATGAGCAAAAGACTACTTTCTTTTTAAAGGTACTCGGTACAAAACTAAGTGATGAAAGTATCGCTCTAGCTATGCTTGATAAAACAGAGACTCTTTCTGCAAGTACACTTTCACTTTCAACTTCCATTATTGCCTTAGCAGATACAACAGGACAGAATGCAAATGACTCATATCTTAAAACCCTTGAGACTTTAAGCACTACTACTTTGCGTTTAAGTGATGATATAGGTGTAATGGCAGACAGAATTGGTGAAATGGCTGATAGAATTGGTGAAATGGCTGATAGAATTGTTGAGACAGAAAAAATTATTACTCAAAACAATACAATGATTAATGACTCAATGATGAGTGTTATCAATAAGTTTGAGTTCTCACAAACACAACAAGGTCAAACACAGATGCAACAACAGCAGATGCAAATGTCAACTCCTAGTATGCAAATGCCAGCTCAAAACATGCAAAAAAACCTACCTTCAACACCTATGCCTGCTGGAAGATTCTAAAGATATAAGTAGAGAGTATTCTCTACTTAGTCAAACTTGTAAAATCGGTTATAACTAATCATAGACTTTAGCTCTTTTCCATACTCAGCACCTTTTTCAGAGTACTTATCAAGTTTTTTTACTAACTTGTATGGGTCGTTAGTTCTCATTTTTTCAGCTCGAAACTCACCAAAAACTCTACCAGTCGCTAAAACTCTGTAATAATCACGAATAGAAGCTTCAACACTTGAGTACTTTTTTACATAAATAGTTTTTTTACCGCGTTTCTCACCTGCTGCAACTCTTGGCTCATTTTTGTTAAAAGACCAAACACCAAAAAGGTTTGTTGCAACTCTTGTAAATCTAGAAGTAGCCCAAGCAGATTCCATAGCCGCTTGTGCTATCGCTACACTTTTAGCATGTGGTTTCATTCTTACTAATAAATCTTGTGGACTCTTAGCACTATATGATTTCATAAGTTTTTCTATTTTTGCATTTGTCTTACCGCTATCTATAATTTTTTTAGCTTCTTTATACTTAGCATCTAAATCTGCATACACCTTGTTTACAGCCGGAACTACAAGGTCACGAAACCGTTGTTTTTTGGCTTGAACAGTCATTTTTTTAGGAACAATGCTCGCTGTATAGTCCGTATTTTCATTTACTTTTGTGCTTTGAACACCGTAAAGACTAGAACTTAAAAGAAGTACTAATCCTAATTTTTGTAAAGTTTTTGTATTCATTTTAATTTTGCCTTGTTGAGTTATAAAGAATTATAGCAAAATTTTAGAAGCTACTGCCATGACAGCAGACTCTGAACGTAGTACCATTTTAGAGTTTAGTCTAAAAACTTCTTGAGATTCTAAATACTTTTTCTCATTTGCTGAAAAACCACCCTCACAACCTATAAGTACTCTTACAAAGTCACTACTATCTTCTAAAATATTTTGTGTAAAATCAAAGACTTTTGTATCTGGGAAGTCTTCTATAAAGGCAGGTATGTTTTTATAGGTATCAAAAGTCATAAGAGAAGTTCGTCCACTTTGTTGCATAGAAGCTTCTACTATTCTATCGTAGCGTTTAAAGTCAATTTTGAAGTTTTTTTGACTTCTATCACAGCCTATAAAAGAGATATGAGACACCCCTATCTCGCACAAAGATGCTAGTACTTTTTCAACTGACTTAGGATCGATGACACACCAAGCAACATGGAGTTCTTTACTTGGATTTACTTCAAGAACTTCTGCACTTATAAGTTCTAAAATAGCTACTCTTGGTTCAAGTGTTATAATCTTATACTTAAAAAGAGTTGCAATACTCTCTTTGTTTCTAAACGATAAAACATCTCCAATGGAGTGACGACGTACTTTTATAAGATACTTATAAAGTTCTCCTTTTAAAGTAAGCTCCGCTGCACCTGCATTTTCATCAAAGATATATATCAAAGAAACCACATTCCAAGAGAAAGAATAAGTATCAAAATAAACTCTATCTGTAAAATAGTTCGGGCCATTGGTTTATATGCATTAAAAGCATGCTCTTTTGTATCACTTAAATACTTTAAAGATTTCACGCGTTTAACTTCTAAAGCGATGTAGATTATAGTTATAAGAATCATAATGATATTTGAAAAACTAAAGTCTAAATGTTTTGCGGCCATCATAGTAATACCAGTAAATACAATTACACCTAAAACACTAAAAGTAAGAGGCCAAAGCACTATACTGTGAAGTCTTTTGTATTTTTTTAAGTCATTATTACTTATTAGTAAAAAGAGATTCATAAAAATTACTCCTAAAGTAGCAAGTGCTACGACACTATGTATGGATAATCCTAAGCTGTACATTTCATTCATATTATATTTTATTTCCTTGCACTTATTTGTAATGCAATAGTACCTAAATTAATATTATCAAAGTATAATGCTGTCATGATTTTTGGCAAAATACAGTATCTTAACCTTCTTCCATTTCATGTTTTTATGAAAGCTTTTTTAAAGAACAGCTCTTCAAAAATAAGTATGGAGTATAAACGCGGTGTTCCTTCTAAAATAAACAAAGACTTTCACTCACGAAGAGTTGACGCTGCATTTATCTCAAGTATCAGTGCCAAAAAAAGTAAGCATGTAGGACTTGGAATAATTGCCAAAAGAGATGTTAAAAGTGTCATAGTCATCCCCTCAGTAAACAATAAAAGTGACGAGGAATCAGCAAGTTCAAATGTCCTTGCAAATATTTTAAATGTAGAGGGTCAAGTTCTTATAGGTGATAAAGCACTTCATTATGCACTTATGAACGATGAGTATATCGACCTTGCAGCTATGTGGTATAAAAAGTATAAACTTCCCTTCGTATTTGCCCTACTTTGTTACCATAAAGATAAAAAAATATACCAAAAAATAGAAAAAGAATTTTTAAAAACAAAAGTAAAAATCCCTCAGTATATTTTGCAAAAAGCATCAGAGGATACAGAAGTGAGTAAAAAAGATATTTTAGAATATCTAAAACTGATCTCTTACAAGTTAGATGATAGAGCTAAACGCGGACTTACACAGTTTTATAAAAAAGCATAAAATAGTAAACTCTAAGTCTATTAGAGACTTAAAGTTTACTATGTGGTTGCTTCCAGAACTCTTCATCTGGCTCACCCTCAATATGATCAATATAATAATCCTCATATGTTTTTCTAATCGCATCTCTTATACGGTTTACATTCTCTTTTTGAGTTTCAATAGGCTCTTTAAGAGCACAGTAGTCACCCTCTGTTAGTTCCTCTTTAAAATGCTCTTCATCAAAACTCTTTCCTAAATAAGCAGTAACAAAACGCAGGTCTCGTTCTGCGTTTCCTAAACAACTTGTAGCCCCAGGAGATGGAGTCATATTAAAAATTATACCCTCACCTGTATTGATAGAGGCCTCTCCAAGCATAAGTTTTTCATCATCTTTATTTATAACTTGAGGTCTTACTCCACCAAAACCTTTGGCATAAGTAAACTGTGCTTTAGTAAGTGAAGGAACAATCTTTTGTGCATCATTTAAAAATAGTATCTTGTTTATATAAGGCACTTCAAAAAGAAAGTTTCTCATGATGTAAGAACGGATATCACTCTCTTTGAGTAGTTTCCACAGTGCTTTTACTATATGCATATCAAGTCTAAGAGTTTTCCAAAAGTCCATGTAGGTACCTGGTTTAAAACGTTCTAGTTTTGGTAACATAAGTGCAGTTGGTCCAAAACGAGTATGTCCATCCACTAAAACATCTGGATCACCATGAAGTGCGGCAAAAGGGAGTTTAGGGTTTTGAATCATATAAACCTTACCGTTAAGCAGGTGTTCCTTTGTAAGATAAAAACTTCCCGCTATTGGAAGACAGCCTAAGTTATGACCATAACCCATCTTATGTGCTAAAAAGAGACTATGTGCCCCTGCGTTTACAACAACAAAGTCAGCATAAAATGTTTTTCCATTTGTGAAAACCTTATACCCACGTTTTCCACTTCGCTCCATCACATCGACTTGAGTATTTAAAAAAAGCTCTACTTCTGTGTCTGGATCTTCTTTTGCTCTTTGTATCATGTCCTCAGCTAAAATACCATAATCAACTGTTGTCCACTGCCCTCGTGTTCCTATGCCCACTATAGGTTCAGGTCTCTCTTTTCCATCAGCACCCCAAACAACCTTAGGTTCAAGTTCTTTAAGTTTATCTTTATCCCACACTTCTAAGTAAGGAAAAAGTTCTGAGAACTCTTCATAACGATGGAGTAAAAACTCAACTTCATCTTCACCAACACCTAAAGCCATTTTTTGATGTGAGAATATTGCTTTGTTTTGAAGATGGTGTTGCAAGCAATACAGCTCAACCATCTTAGCTGTTCGTTTAGTAATAGCTGCTTTTTCTAAAGTGTAGTTTGTTTCAATATCGCCAACATGAATAGTTTGAGAATTACTTGTAGCTTTTGAATTAAGGGTTGCGATAGCTTCATACTTCTCTAAAATACCTATACTCTTTACATCGGTATAACGAGCCAACTCATAAGCAAGTGCTGCACCAGATATACCTGCACCCACAATTATAACTTCGAAATTACGCTGAGATTGTGACATAAAAAACCTTATTATTTTGCATTACATAATATATCACGAAAAAGGTTAATTCTTTATGCCTTTTAACCAATCTTTCATTTTTCTCTCATAACCTATATCTTTTAAGTCTACAAATTTTAAAGGTTGAGATAAATAATCTTGCTTTACATAACCACCATAATCATGTGGATATAAGTAGCCTTTGCCATCGTTTGGTTGTAGTGCTGGTGGTATATCAAGTATATTTCCACTTCTCACTGAGTCTAAGGCTGCGTTTATTGCTAGATAAGCTGCGTTTGACTTTGGTGAACCACATAGATAAATGACAGCTTGGGCTAGGATGATTCTCGCTTCTGGAAAACCTATCTTACTCACAGATGTTAGACATGAAGCTGTTAGTGTCATCGCTTGTGGGTTTGCATTTCCTATATCTTCACTTGCGAGTATCACTAAACGCCGAGCTATAAAATCCGCAGACTCTCCACCTTCAATTAATCGAGCCAGATAATATATGGCTGCGTTTTCATCACTGCCACGAACTGACTTTATCAGTGCAGAGATAAGGTCATAATGAACACCCGCTTCACTACTTCCAGCAGCAAGAGCATTTGGTCGCAGGGATTTAAGTACTTCTATAGAAATAGGTGTATCAAGATTAGCTGCAAACTCAAGAAGTTTTAGCATTGCTCGTCCATCACCACCAGAACTTTTTACTAAATACTCCTCTGTATTTTCGTCTAAAGATAAATCTCCAACCGCACAAGCACGAGTCATGAGTGTATGGAGTGCTGCGTTTGATATATGTTTTAACTCAAAAAGCATAGAGCGAGAACGAATAGCAGAAGTTAAAGAGAAAAAAGGATTTTCAGTAGAAGCACCTATAATAAGTACCGAGTTGTTTTCCATAACTGGTAATAAAACTTCTTGTTGGTTTTTTGCTAAACGGTGTACTTCATCTATAAATATAAGAGGTTTCTGTAGGGCATTTTTATACTGTTCAAATATTTTTCTAAGTTGGTCTATTTTGAGGCTTGTTGCATTAAACTCATAAAAGGGTAAGTCCATCGTTCGTGCTATGATTCTAGCTATAGTTGTTTTTCCAGTTCCAGCAGGACCATAAAAAAAACTATGCCCTAATGCAAACTTTTCACATAAGGTACGAAGGGGAGAACCTTGAGCACTTAAGTGCTCTTGACCTACTATCTCATCAAAGTTTTTTGGTCGAAGGACTTGTGTGAAATTGAGCAAAAAAACTCGACTTTAGTTGATATTTTTTGCAGAAATATTTGCAGTTCTTGTTGGTAAAACAGGATACACTATCTCTGGTTTTCTTCCATCGAGTGTATGTAAAAAGAGTTCTAAAAGAGAACCTTTATCTGCCGGGATTGCTATAAGTCCTGCATCTTTTACATCTTTACTTAAAGTACTTGCAAAACCTATACTTGTCATTAATGCTATTACTATCAACTGTTTTAACATCTTATATCCATTGGATTATTTTTTTCTTTTACTATTTGGATGTGCCTTTGAATCCCCTCTAGGCTTAGGAGCAGGTTTACCCTTGTTAAACTTGGCTTTGAACGTTGGTTTAGGTTTACTTCCTGCCATTTCACGTGCTAACTTTTCTTCTGATTTTAAAAATGTGAAAAGTGCTGAATACTCACTACGAGTAAGAAAGCGTGTTTTCCCTTCTGGAAGATTGTTTAACTCTATCTCTGCAAAACTTACACGTTTAAGGTCAGCTATCTCTGCATCAAAGTGTGCGAAGAATCTACGAAGTTCACGGTTCTTACCCTCAGAAATCGCAACCTTAAGAGTTGAGTAGTTATGTGCATTTTTCTGAATTTGATAACCTAAAAATGGTTTAAATTGCATCGATGTAATTTTAGAGTGAGAATGTCCACCTGCTGTAGCATCTTCTATATACATACCTTCAAGCATAGCAGTCTCCATTTCAGAAGTTACCTCGCCTTTTATCTTTATCTTGTAGCGACGTTCTAAATCTGAAGTCATCAGAGCAGTTGCAACATGAGAAGCATCTGTTAAAAGAAGCACTCCCTCACTTGCATAGTCTAAACGCCCAACAGGAACAAAATGTTTAAACTCATGGCTAAGTGAATCATAAATAGTACGACGACCTTTAGGGTCAGACTTTGTTACAAGTTCGCCTTTTGGTTTGTTATAAACTATAACAGTGTACTTTTCTTGACGACTTATCTGTTTTCCACTCACATAAACAACATCTTCTTTTTCATCAACTTGAGTCGCAGGGTTTTCTTCTATTTCACCGTTTACTCTTACATAACCATCTTGGACTACTTTGTCAGCTTCTCTGCGTGAATATGTCGAGTAGTGTGCTATAAATTTGTTCAGTCTCATCATTATGAGATTCCTTTTTCTATTAGCGTATGAATATGAAGTACGCCTTTTATGTTTTTATTTTTATCAGTAACAACCAACAGTTGTATCTTTTTTTCTTCTATTAAAACAAGTGCATCACTTGCAAGCATATCTGCATTTTGACAAGTCATAGGGTTAAGAGTTGCATATTTTAAGACCTCATCTTCGAGTGAAAACGAGTCACTTAAAAGTGCACGACGGACATCACCATCGCTTAAAAGTCCAAGGAGTTTTGCATTTTCATCTACGATAAGTGTAGTACCCAAACGCCCCTCGCTAATACTCAAAATCGCATCTTTAAGTTTTGCATCTTTACTTATAGTAGGTAGGTTTTCTTTTTGCATCAGGTTTGATACTTTTATAAAAAGCTTTTTACCTAAAGCCCCACCAGGATGAAAAGAAGCAAAATCACTCTTTTTAAAGTCTCTAGCTTTCATCAGACAAACTGCTAATGCATCACCAAGTGCGAGGGTTAAAGTAGTTGAAGAAGTTGGGGCTGTGTCTATTGGACAGGCCTCTTTTTCAACATTTATCTTTATAACCATATCACTAAAAGACCCAAGTGTTGAGTTTGCATTTCTTGTCATACCGATGAGTGGCACATTAAAGCGTTTTATATGAGGTAGTATTGAGCTAAGCTCTTCACTCTCACCACTATAACTAATACCTATCACCACATCACCCTCACCTATCATTCCTAAGTCACCGTGAAGTGCCTCAGTTGGATGGAGAAAAAAGCTTGGTGTTCCAGTAGAAGCGAAAGTTGCAGCCATTTTAGCCCCAATTAGTCCACTTTTACCAACACCCGTGATAATAAGTTTACCCTTGCATTTTAAGATAACCTCAACAGCTTTATCAAATACATCATCAATGAGCATTGCTGCATTAAAAAGTGTTTTTGCTTCGATGTTGAGAGTCTCTTGTGCAATTGTTTTAAAATTCATAAATGTATTATAGCGTTTTGTGCTTCAAGTAGTGAAGTTTACTTCCAAACATCTTCACTCACTACAATTGAATTCTCTCCAGAAATAAGTGTGAGTTCTCTATCATCAGTATTACATTGAAATTCCATAGAACGACTACATATTTCTTCTATATTACTAGAAAATGAGAGAAAAACTACACTTACATTTTTAAAACGTTTAAGTACTTTTTCATTTTGTTTAAACCAAGACGTTGCCATCCCTTCTTGATAAATGTAGATGATAACTTCACCTGAAGTACCAGAAGCTTTTTTGATGCGTTTTTCATCGGGTTGCCCTAAGATAATGGAAAGTTCTATATCCCCGCCCATAGATTTTTGCCATAGGTCAGGTTCATCATCTTGGTCTATACCTTTTGTAAACTCTAGTGTCTCACTAGCATTTAGGATAAATGCAGTCAAACGCACCATCAAACGAAGATCATTTTCTGAGGGGTGCTTTGCTATAACTAAAGAGTGCTCAGCATAATAGTGAGTGTCCATATTTGCTATGTTGATATTTGCCTTATAAATTGTTGCTTTTGTAGCCAAGGGGAATCCTTATTTTGTATTATTTTAAGATAGCATTGAACGAATCATGATTGCATAATGGAGAACAAAAAGGTTTATGAAAAAGATAAGTAAAGAAGAACCACGTGAGAAAAAATTCTCTATAACTGTTCTCTCTCTGGTGTTAGTTCTAAATGCGATAAAGAGATGTATAACAGTCATTAGAATCAAAAAAGCAACTAACATAAGCTTTTTCCCTAATAACTCAACTACTAAAGAAGTATCACCACTCAGAAGTAAATCTAAAAGCTTGTTGTTATAAATCATTACTAATCCAGAAGTCAAAAGAATAGCTAATGATACAAGTTCAAAGTAACCAAATATTGGGCCTATATGAGGATAAACTTCTTTCTGTTTTACCTTATCTAAAAGAGTTACCCCTAAAACAAACATAAATATAGAACCACCTATCCATGCAATAGCTGCAAAGAGGTGAAAGTGAATTAACCAGTTCATTATCTTCCAAAAATTAAAGTACCAAATAGTATCTAAAATGTGTTAAAATACGGCTACGATACTAGAAGGAATAACTATGAGAAACAACATTGGACAATATACAAATACAATCAACCCACTAATACTTGAAGACAGAATACTTACACACAACACACTCATCATCGCAGAAGTAGGTTCAGGTAAGACAAATTTAGCTTGTAGAATACGTAACTTTGCTGTTGACAGCGATGTTCCTACTATTTATTTTGATTTTAATAACTCTTTTGAAGAAGAGATAGAACTTCGTTATAAAGATGAGCATTTTAACTATATCAAATTTGAAGAGAGTGATGCTTTTGATGCAGAGTTCGCAAAACTTACAGCAGACAGAAAACACATCTATATGGCTGTAAATCCGGACTATTTCTCAAATAAAAAAGACATTCAGAGTCATCTTTCAAAAACTATTGCGCAGGATGTTTATTTGAAGACTTTTTACTCTACCTTTTAAGTTTTAGTCACCTTCAAAGATTTGGATTTGCATTTCTTGCACAACCACATGCTACATTTGAGAACCAACATCTTAAACTACTGTTCACTTTCCTTTATCTAGGTCGCTGCTCAAACACGAACTATTTTAACACTGCGATTATAAAAACATTAGGAAAAAATGAATTTTATTATCAGTATAGAACAGCTCACCAAACTCTACTCTTTAATGCGATAAAAAGTAATATCGTGAAAATAGACGAGTATATCCTAGAAGACTAAGATGCAAAATCTCTTTGATGAAGTTGGATCTTTAGATAAACGCTCTTGCTCTGAGTTTGGACTTACTGAGGACTTACTTATGGAACATGCGGCACAAGGCATGGCTTTATACATCAAAGAAAATTTTGCACAAGGTGCTAAACTCACCATCGTCTGTGGCTGTGGAAATAACGGTGCAGATGGTTTAGCCCTTGCCCGTTTACTCCATCTTTATTGTAATGTAACTCTTTTTTTAGCGAGAACTCCCACCACTCAAATGGCAAAACTCCAATACAAGCGTATACAAAACCTCAATATCAAAGAATCTGAGGTACTTTTAGAGTCTGATATTCTTGTAGATGCTATTGTTGGAACTGGTTTTAAGGGCCAATTAAAACCTGAGATGACAGCTCTCATTGAAGATATGAACAGCCTGACTGCATTTAAAATAGCCTGTGACATTCCTTCTGGATTTGTTTTTAATGCCGATATTACTTTAACAATGGGAGGCTTAAAAAAGTCTCTTTTTTGTGACAAAGTAAAAGACCTAGTTGGAGAGATAATAGTCCTAGACTTAGGTATACACCGAGATTTATATGAAATAGAGTCTAACTGTAAACTCCTAGATGAAGCTGACTTAGAACTTCCCTACCGTACACAAGCAAATACTCATAAAGGAAGTTTTGGTCATTTGAGTATCGCCCATGGAGAAATGAGAGGAGCTAGTACAATGTCAGCTCTTGCAGCTACACGTTTTGGCTGTGGTTTAGTGACACTTATCACTCATGATACTAACAACTCCTTTCACTACTCACTTATGAGTGCAACACAACTCCCAAAAAACACTACAGCCTTATGCTGTGGTATGGGTTTAGGAAATGCTTTTAGTCAGGATGACTTAGAGACATTTTTTGATAATGGGCTTCCCCTTATACTTGATGCAGACATCTTTTATATGCCTATCATTCTTAATCTACTCAAACGTGATGCTCTAGTACTCACTCCACATCCTAAAGAATTTACTGCTCTTTTAAAACTAACAAATCTCGCCGATATTTCTATAGAAGAACTACAAATAAATCGTTTTACATATGTAAAACTCTTTACTAACAAATATAAAAATGTAACCTTAGTTCTCAAGGGTGCAAATGTCATCATCGCAAAAGATGAGCAAGTTTTTGTAAACCCTCATGGAACGGCTGCTCTTGCAAAGGGTGGAAGTGGAGATGTTTTATCTGGACTTATAGGTTCACTTTTAGCACAAGGCTACTCCCCATTAAATGCAAGTATTCATGCTTCACTGACTCACACCACATTAGCAAAAAATTATACGGGTACTGATTTTTCTCTTACTCCTGATGATTTAATAGAAGAAATTGGCAATCTCTAAGAAAAAATCATTATAATTACGACAAATCAGTAATAATAAAATAAAAAATTAAATACTACAATAGGAACTATAATGGATAACATTTTAAAAATTGGAAAATATGAACTAGGTTCACGTCTTATCGTTGGAAGTGGAAAGTATGACTCATTTGAGATGACAAAAGATGCAACACTCGCTTCAGGAAGTGAACTTATCACTGTTGCTGTTCGTCGTCTTAATATCACTGACCCAGATAAAGAGAACTTAAGAGATACTTTTGCTGGAACAAATGTAAAATTTCTTCCAAACTCTGCTGGATGTGTAACTGCTGAAGAAGCTATTACAACATTCCGTTTAACTCGCGAAGCAACTGGAATAGATCTTATCAAACTAGAAGTAATTGGTGATACAAAAAAGACTCTTTACCCTGATGTGTTAGAGACTATTAAAGCTTGTGAAGTTTTATCTAAAGAGGGTTTTACTATCATGGCTTACACTTCAGATGATCCGATCATGGCAAAACGTTTAGAAGATGCTGGTGCTCATGCTATTATGCCTCTTGCTGCTCCTATTGGTTCAGGTCTTGGTATCCAAAACCCTTACAACATCGTTTTTGTTCGTGAAGCTGTAAACCTTCCTATCATCGTAGATGCTGGAATCGGTTGTGCTTCGGATGCTGCTTATGCAATGGAGTTAGGTGCTGATGGTGTACTTACTAACACTGCAATCGCTCAAGCTCAAAATCCTATGATAATGGCTGAGGCTATGAAATATGCAGTTTTAGCTGGTAGAAGATCTTACCTTGCTGGACGTATCCCTAAAAAGCCTTATGCAACTGCATCAAGCCCTGTTAATGGAATGATTCAGTTCTAATGATAGCTCAAGAACAACTGCCTATGGTAGCAATGCCTAGCATGAATGATACGCACTTAGAAGATATTATTTTAATAAATCAACTCTCTGCTGCGGCACAGAGTAGAAATATTCCTGCAACAAAGATATTTTTAGAAGAATTAATCGAGCATAGTATTTCTCACTTTTCAGGTGAAGAAGCGATGATGAAAGAGTATAACTTTCCTCCATATGCTATTCATAAAGCGGAACATGATAGAGTTTTAAAAGAGTTAAACAATGTTACAAGAATATTTAGCGAGGGAGAAGGTGACTTTTCTCTTGTCACTTCTTATGTAGATGGTTCTTTAATACCATGGCTTTTAAACCATATAGAAACACTAGACACTGTTAGTGCAATGTTTATAGTAAACGCGACTAAATCTTAGTCGAGAGATGGGTCATCAGTAGTAACTGACCCATACCTTCAAAAAACTTCTCCACACCTATATCATTAGTTAACAAAGCTTTTTTTAATGCGCTCAAAAAGACTAACTGTGATTCATCTGATGCTTGCATAAAGGTGTTAATAATATACTCAAAACTAAGTGTATGTACTTTAGAGTTAACATCAAAATCTATCTCAGAAAAAATATCAATGTTTTCTTCTAATAAAATCTTTTTACACTCATCAGAGATTTTACTCATCTCTAATAGCCTCTGCATCTAACTCACCACTTTTTAGTTTTGCCATATATATGTCCAACTGTATTCTTACATCTCCACTGAGTATAAGTAGTCCCAATATATTTGGAAGTGCCATAGCGAGCATAAGCATAAAACTAAAGTCTACTAAAATTCCAGTACTCACTACAGTTGCTATAACTGAAAGACTTAAAAACATTATCTTATAGATTATGGAAAACCTAGCACCAAAAAGATATACCCAAGCACGTTCACCGTAGTATGACCAAGATATCATAGTTGAAAAGGCAAACAAGAAGATACTTACAGATAAAACAGTGGGAAACCATGAGATAACAGTTCCATAAGCCGCACTAGTTAAAGCCGCACCCTCTTTTGCTACAATTAGAGCGGTATAAGCACCATCTGGTTCATATACACCCGTGATGATGATAACTAAAGCAGTCATAGTACAAATGATAACAGTATCTATAAAAGGCTCATACAAGGCTACGAAACCTTGACGAACTGGATACCTAGAAAACACTGCTCTTTGAAAACCTTGAATCAAAGCACCTAAAGTACCACCATACACAGCACTTGAATTGAATGCTTCTGAAAAGATAAGGGCAAAGGCATCATATATTTTGTCAGAGTTTACAGCTAAAATCCAGATAGAAGCACTTAGATAAATAACTACCATAATAGGTACTAACATCTCAGTAATAGAAGCGATTCGTTGGACACCACCTATAATGACGGCTCCGGTTAAGGCTGCTAAAATAAAACCAAAGTGTAAAGGATTAGCTGCGAAATAAGGAATCTCATGAGAAATAACACTGTAAGCTTGAGAGACTTGAAAAATATTTCCCCCACCAATAGCACCACCAATCATTAAAAAGGCAAATACTATAGCTAAAACTTTTCCAAAACTTGGATAACCTTTTTGTGCGATACCATGTGAGAGATACTGCATCGCCCCACCCATAATAGTTCCATCTTTTAGAAAAACTCTATGCTGTATAGAGAGAGTAACTTCCGTAAACTTCAGACTCATTCCTAAAAAACCAGCAAAAATCATCCAAAATGTAGCCCCTGGACCACCGATTGCAACAGCTAGTGCAACACCAGCTATGTTTCCTAGACCTACAGTGGCACTTAGAGCAGTAGTAAGAGCCCCAAAAGGAGATATCTGACCTTTATCATCAGCTGTACGGTATTTCCCTCTTATAATGTCTAATGAGTGTTTAAATACTCTTACATTAATAAACTTTGTTACAAGAGTAAGATAAATACCCCCTACAATAAGCCAAATAACTAAAAATGGAAGACTCACTCCATTTATAGCTCCAAAAAGTATGTCAAAAAATAAAACAGTCTCTAAAAAAGAGTTTGCAACCGAAAAAAGTTCACCCAAAATAACCCCCTAAATATACGAATTTACCTATTGTAGCAAAGTAATTTGTAATTAGCGCTAAATACTCTTGACATTTTATCATTAATCAGCACTAGCTGTTCGATTTTTGTATTTAGGTCGGGGTGTAGCTCAGTATGGTTAGAGTACCTGGTTTGGGACCAGGGGGCCGAAGGTTCGAGTCCTTTCACCCCGACCACCTTTAAAATATCAAGATTTATATTTACTACTTAAAATATGGTGGGATTAGCTCAGTTGGTTAGAGCACTGGTTTGTGGTGCCGGGGGTCGCGGGTTCGAATCCCGTATCCCACCCCATAATTTAATAAATATAAAACTTAATAATAAATAGTAACTAATATACAGTAGCGTTCGTGGCTCAACTGGATAGAGTTTCGGATTTCGGCTCCGAGGGTTATAGGTTCGAATCCTATCGGGCGCACCACCTTTAGATATATGCCTCCTTAGCTCAGCTGGATAGAGCAACGCCCTTCTAAGGCGTAGGCCACTCGTTCGAATCGAGTAGGGGGTACCACTACTTTTAAAGTAGAACTAAGAATTATTAGATATAATTCGACTCTTGTTAGACAATCACATGCGGATGTGGTGAAATTGGTATACACGCCAGACTTAGGATCTGGTGCCGCAAGGCGTGGAGGTTCAAGTCCTCTCATCCGCACCACCCTTAAGAACAATCAAAAAAACTTTAAATAATCAAAATACTTATAACTAGAAAAAATAATTTACTCCTTCTTTAATAAATTTGCTTGATAATAATAGAAACAACTATTTGGATGTAATTGTTATGAATGCAGTTTTTAGAAAAATTTTATCCTCTCTTGAGTATAAAATAATATATCTTGTCATCATAGTCATACTTTTATTTGCACTTGTTTTAGTTAGGACCATTGAGCAAAGACATAGTGAGTTTAACAACTACCATCATCAGATTGCAGAAATCTCCACTCAAAAAATATCTCACAAAGTAAATGATATAATTATCAAAAAACGTCGCCTTGTGACAAGTTTTTATGAAGACAATATCAAACTGCTCGAAAATATTATCCAAAATCCACAAAATATTGATAACTATGAGAAACTAAACAACAAACTTGCTCGTTACTTTACTGACTACTTTGCAACAAATATTATAGATGAGAATACACAACTTATAGTAGATGAGTTTGAAGGAAATATTGGAGTAATCTGTCTAAATGATGTAAAAACATATATTCAACATAATGAACAGTCTATCCGTATTCATCCAAATCACAGTGTTTACCATTACGATATTTTAGTTGATATCAAAGTCAAGGGTAAGAAATATATTTTCTTTGTATCTTTTAATGCAGGTGAAATTGCAAGTTTACTACAAGTCTCTCAACACCAATTTCATGACTTAATTATTGTCAATACAACTGTAAAAAACCTTATCGCAATTACCGCTGAAGGTTCAAGGGAAAATTTAACAAAGCGGACAGATATTTACCTCTCTACAGATGAGGAATCTAATATACTTTCATCTCAAAATATTAAAGGGACTCAGTGGAAAATCCTAGATATTTACCATAAGAATTTATTTACTACATTTAAAAAAGCATTATACAAAGAAGAGTTTATTATATTTCTTATATTTCTTACTATTACTATAGTAATGGGACTTATCATTATCTCAGCCTTACGAATTAAAGAGTCTTTATCAAATACCCTACTTGAAAAAAACAATACAATTGTAGCCTTAAATGAAAAGTTACAAGATTTAGCTGTAAGAGATGGGTTAACAGGTCTATTTAATAGACGCTATTATGATGAAACATCACTCTTAAAATATAGAGCAGCAAAACGTCTGGGTATAGTTTATAATGTTTCCATTTTAGATATAGATTTTTTTAAACCCTTTAATGATAACTACGGGCATGTAAAAGGTGATGAATGCTTATGTAGAGTTGCAGCATGTATTGCCAGTAGTTTTAAACGCTCAAATGAATTCTCTGCACGTTATGGAGGAGAAGAGTTTATTATTGTAAGTATTGGCGAGGAGAAGGAAGTATTTAACTCACGGATACAGGCCCTTTTAGTCTTTTTAACAGATGAGGCTATCAAACATGAGTTTTCAGATACTAGCCCTTATGTAACACTTAGTGCTGGCTCTAGCTCATCTAAAGACTCAAAACTAAATTCTGTAAAAGAACACTTAGAAGAGGCAGATGATAGACTCTATAAAGCTAAAGAGGGTGGTAGAAATAGGCTTGTGTGTTAAACTACTTTTTTAAAACAACCATATTATCTATAACATCTACTATCTCGACTTGTTCATCATTTGAGTATGCACTAATATCATCCAGTGTCTTCCAATAAGTTCCATTAAACTTAATCATCCCATCTTCTACTATTCCAGTTCCAGAAACATGTGCTCTTTGCTCCTTTTTATCACTTGTTTTACTCAGCATTTCAATAAACTTTCCTCTAAAGAAATATGCAAAGACCAGTGCAATAACAAAAGCTGTCGCAATTTGCACAATGCCATTATCAAAATCATATATTTTTGATATAGCACCAGTCACTACAAAACCTATACCTAAAAAAAATAGTACAAATGAATATGTTAAAACTTCGATACCGATAAGGAAAATTCCTATAGCTATAAGATATGGTGTAGATATAACTTCCATTACTTATGCTCCCTTAGAACCTAAGAACTCTTTGAAAATCGAAAGAGAGCCTATAAGTTCAGTAGTTTCATAAGGAACAATTACTTTATCATTGGATTCATTTTTTGCAAGTTCATGGAAGGCTGCAATTCTGTCTTTAGCAAGTAGGAATTCTGCTGCTTGTGGATTTTCAGCCATACCAGAGTTAATCATAAGCATTGCTTTTCTCTGACCCTCTGCTACTTTTTCTAACTCATACTTTTTTGCATCCGCCATTCTCTCTATCGCTTCTGCTTGAAGAAAAGCTTTTTGTTTTTCACCTTCAGCCTCACGAATAACAGCTTCTTTATCACCCATAGCTTTGAGCTCTATGGCACGTTTTTCTCGTTCAGCTTTCATCTGCATGTTCATAGCTTCTTCTATCTCTAGAGGCACTGAGATGTCTCTTAGCTCCACTCGCATAGTTTTAACGCCCCACTTAGTAGAAGCATCATCTATCGCTGTAAGAATCTTTCTATTTAATGAATCACGAGAAGAGAGTGTTTCATCTAGGGCTAACTGCCCTATCTCGGCACGCAAAGTTGTTGTTGCTAAGTTTGCTAAAGCATTTTTAAAATCAACTATTCCGTATGTAGATCGTTTTGCATCTTCTACTTGAACAAAAATGATTCCATCTACAGAGATATTTACATTATCCCTCGTAATCACATTTTGTTCGGGTATATTTATCATCTGCTCTTGTTTTGTCAACTTAACACGTATCGTATCCATAACAGGGATAATAATATGAAAACCACCCTCCAAAGTCTTGTTGTACTTTCCTAAACGCTCTACTACATATGCATGTGATTGTGGAACGATTACAATCCCTTTTATTATAATTACAGCCACTGCAATAATTATTGCTAAACTTACAATACTTCCTGTATCCATATTATCTACCTCTTTTATCAGTTTACATGTATTATAACGAGTAGAAACTTAATTAAATTACTAGGCTTATAAACAAAAAATCAACTTTATGAGCACACTCACTTTAAATATTTAATCACATCATAGAAAAATCCTGCTAAAATACGAAAAAATTACTATGAGGCTTCAAAATATGGCTGAGCAAAAAAGAAAAAGATACTTAGAATTGCAGATGGAAGAGCTAAAAGAAGCTCATGCTGATAATATCGCACAAAATGCTGGGGTAAAAAAAGAAAATCCTAATCACAATGCTAAAAATGCGGCAATCGCTGAAATGTATAATGATGCGGCAGAGTATGAAGCGGACTTAAAATGTTTTGAAGATGAGCTGTTTTTAGTAAATAAACATTCATTTGCAGATATTGCAACTGAGATGCATAATGCTTTTCCAAAAGAAGATGAAAGAGACTTTTTAGCAGAACTAAACACTATTGTAGAACTTGGCTGGACAGACTTGGTTGAAGTTCAAAAAACTCATCCTCTAGAGCAGTTAGAACTTATTAAAGCGACAGATTTTACTGAACTTATAGAAGTGTTTAATGCTAAGTTTTCAGACTACGCAGGTGACTTTGAAGCAGAAGCGAGAGTTTTTTTAGCACAAAGATGGGAACGTCTTATCAACATCAAAAAAGAGCATATCAAACAAGAACTATATGAGATTAATACTTCAGGATTAAAAGCGAAGTATGTAAAAAGAGTGTATCAGAAATATCATGGCCTAGTATAAGGCCACGATTACAACTTACTGTTTAGCTTCGAATTCTACTTCATCTAAAGAAAACTTTTGCAGTTTTTCTAAAATCCATTCACGAACTTTCGGGTTTTTATCTACATAAAAATAAATTGAGCCACCATCTTCATCATTTCTAATAAGTAGACTACTTTTATTGTCTGACTCCCAAGCACTTAAGTTGTTGTACTGGGCATACTCTTTATCAAGCACATAACTTTGAAGTATTATCTCTTTTTCAAGAGAGTAAAAAAGAAATCTTTTTGAGGCTACATCATCTATTTTAACTGGAGTTGTTGAGCTAAGGTTGTAGAGTTTATACTCAAAGGTCTCTAAAAGTTCAGACACGAACTCTTTTGTCCATGTCATTACTTTTTTCATACATTTTTTTGTATCTGGGTCTGTATTATCTCTATCTAAATAGACTGTATTGTAATCTTTACAGATATTACTATAGTCTATTCCTATCCCTATAATACTCATATTAAGCTTCTTTTATAACTTTTACTTCATTTCCAATACTTACACCACCGTAGTCAATTGGGAATATAACAAGACCACGTTGTTTCTCTAAAAGTTCAGGAAGTTCAGGTGCAAAAGCATAAAGATAACGATAATCTTCACATAAACCTTTTACTTCAAAAAGAACTTCGCCTATTTCAATAATTGAACCAGCCTTAAGATGGTAAAGGTCAATATCTACATATATGTCTTCCATTAAAACACCTTGACCAAGAACAAGTTCAGCTTCTTCGATGATGTCATAACTCTTTTTAGAGACTAAAACCATCGTAAAGTCATCGCCATTCTCATAATCACGACTTCCAACTATACCACTTGCATCACAATCAAAATCATCACATGCCATTCTATGACCTGCACGTATCATATCTGGTAGAGTGATATATAAATTTAGTACTTTTCCATTTTCCATATTTTTTCCTTTTTTTATACATTTATAATTTGCGCGATAATAGCATAACTTTGCTGTCTACTTTTGTAGTTTATCCCTATAAATTAACTTTTAAGTTAAGTCTTTATAATAATCCTAGTAGTGCGACAAAAAGTACAGGTGGTGTTATAACAAGCCCTACTTTCATATACTCAATCCAGCCAATTTTCACTCCCTTTTGTGCTAATACATGCAACCAAAGAAGAGTTGCTAATGAACCTATAGGTGTCATTTTTGGCCCTAGGTTAGAGCCTAAGATATTTGCATATACGAGTGCTTCGTTTCCAGCATATCCTACCTTGTCTATCGCAATATCCATAATCATAATCGTAGGCATATTATTCATTACTGAAGAGATAAACGCAGAGAGGAATCCTGTTCCGATGATAGATACAGTTGTTCCTTGAATCTGAAGCTGAACTATCCAAGAAGCGATGATATCTGTTAGCCCTGCGTTTTTAAGACCGTATACAACTACATAAAGACCAATGCTAAACCATACTATTTGCCATGGAGCATTTTTTATAGTCTCTAGTGGTTTTACTGCCTTGTAGTAGTTTGCTATCGCTAAAAAGAGTAAAGCACCACCTAGAGCAAAAACTGAGATAGGCAAATCATACATATCCCCTATAAAATATCCGAGCATTAAAAGAGTTAAGAAAAACCAAGAGAGTTTAAACATGGTCTTATTTTTGATAACACTTGAAGCCTCCGGCAGTTCATCTACATCAACTGTGAGTGGAATATCTTTTCGGAAATAGATAAAAAGAACAACTATTGAAGCTAGTATTGAAAGGATATTTGGTAAAAACATATTTTGCATATATTCTAAGAAACCAATGTTAAAGTAACCTGCTGTCACAATGTTTGTGAGGTTTGAGATGACTAAAGGGTTTGAAGCACTGTCCCCTATAAAACCACCTGCCATTAAAAACGCAAAAATTGCTAAAGGTTCCATCTTTAAGTACTTCATCTTAGCAAGTAAAATGGGGGTAAGAATAAGAGCTGCCCCATCATTTGCAAAAAATGCAGAGACTAAAGCACCTAGAAGTAAAATGTAAATAAAAAGTTTTACCCCATTTCCACCACTGAGTTTCGCCATTTTAATAGCAGCCCACTCAAAAAATCCTATCTCGTCTAAAACCATAGAGAGGATGATAATACCTATAAATGCTAGTGTTGCATCCCAAACTATATTTGTAACAGTTAGAACATCTTCTAAACTTACTACTCCTATAAGTACAGCCACTATTGCACCAACAACTGCAGAAGTTCCGATCTCTAAACCACGAGGTTGCCAGATAATAAAAACTAAAGTCACCAAAAAAAGGCCAAATGCTAAAATCATGATATTCCTATATATTTAAGTATTGGAACTATAGCAAAATAAGCTGATTAAATCAATATATCTTGATGTTATCATCTTTTTGTTTTACTCCTTTTTTAGTCTTTCATGTTACACTTAGGCCAAACTATTTGTAGAAGGAAAAAATGTGAATGATTTTTTTAAATATGGCGAAGAAGTAGCTGGTTATGATGTCCGTGTTGTGAATGAACGCGAAGCCCGTGCAGCAGCTGGAATCCTCTTTGCCTTTGGTATTTTGAGTTTAACAAATGCTATTATGATTCAACATGGAGTAGTTACCCGTTACTTTATATCTTTTTTTACTCTAGACTTTCTCATACGAGTGATAAACCCTAGTTACTCTCCCTCTTTACTTCTTGGACGGTTTTTTGTTCAAAACCAAACTCCAGAATATGTAGGTGCTACACAAAAAAGGTTTGCTTGGAGTATTGGGCTTTTACTTGCTATGCCTATGTTTTACTATCTTGTTATTTACTGGCAACCTACCCCTGCTAAAATATTTATCTGTATACTCTGTCTTGTACTTTTACTCGCTGAGTCTGCATTTTCAATCTGTGTAGGGTGTAAAATATATAACTTGATTATGAAAAATAGCTCTAAATATTGTCCTGGTGGTGTGTGTGAAATCCGTACTAAAGATAAGATACAGATGTTTAACCCTTTTCAAAAAGTTATAGTAAGTATTAGTTTTGTTCTTGTGACTTATGCAAGTTTTTCCTACATGTATAACTTAGAACATAAAACTCTTTTTGGCCAAGTAGTAGCTGATAGTCTTATGTCACAAACAGAGATAGATGCTCGTACTCAAGCAGAGTACGAAAAAGAAGCTGCAGAGTTTGATAGTAACGACGACTTCTAGTACTCTTTAAGACACACTAAGGGTCACAGCAAGTGTGTGCCCCTCTCCTGCTTGTATTACTCTAAAATCATCAAAGGCATTCGCTGTTTCTATGCAGACAAACTCTTTATAAGCATCTACTTTCATACCCGCCATACTTGAACCTTTTTCTATCCAAGGATTCCACACAACTGCTGAGGCTGAACCAACTGCCTTTATGCTTATTTTTTTCTCTTTATCCACTAAATCAAGCTCTTTGTTTACATCAAAATAGACTCTATCACACTCTGAGTCTATTTGAATGCTTCCCTTTTGAACGAGTTTTTTATCTATAAGGGTATCTATATAGACCTTATCTTGGAGTCCATTTATACAAACATCATCTATATGTGAAACAGCAAAATAAGTATGTAAAGCCTGAGTTATTTTAAACTCTTTAATGTCTAAATTTTTACTAATCATCTTCACACTTAATGTATCAGAAATAATGAATTTTATGTCCAGTTCAAACTTGTAATCCCAAATTACTCTACTCTCTTTAGTATCTTTTAGTCTTAGAATCACTTCAGTTGTAGTCTCGTTTATCTCATTTATGCAAACAAGTTCAAATGCAGCTGTTCTTGTAAACCCATGAGCAGGCATCTCTTTATCTAAGATGCCAAAACGCGGCCAACAGATAGGAATTCCCCCACGAATAGCTTTACCATTTTCTAAATAACTAGTAGGACTTAACCAAAGTATCTCTTTATCCCCATCACATTTATACTCGTAAATATGTGCACCTTGAAGTGCTATTTTTGCAGAGGCTATTTTGTTTTTTATCTCTATGTATTTAAAACCATTTTTTAGTTTCTTAATCATCTATAACACTACTTTTACACCACCCAGTTACTTTATGCCCCTTAAGTGCATAAAGAAGTATCACACCGTAACATACGATGCCATATAAATATGCTTCTTGCATACTTCCACTAATAAGTGAGAGTTTTCCAAAAGCTAAAGGAAGTAGTGCTCCACCTGCTATAGACATAATAAGTAGCGCTGAGCCTTTTGCTGTATGTTTTCCTAAATCTTCTAAGGCTAAAGGCCATATAGTAGGCCAAACAAGAGCATTTGCAAGACCTAAGAGTGCTACAAATGTCACACTGTCTGGAAGGGTTTGTATGCCACTCCAACCCCATAAAAATGTAGATATAGAGTTATCAGTTGTAGAACTAAATGCCACACCGATAAGAAGAGTAATACCTAAAATAGCCGAACCAGTAAGTGCTTTTTCTTGAGAGAGGTACTTGGGTATAAAAAATACTCCTACAAGATAGGATATAACCATAAAAACCATAGTGTATGAGGTCAAAACAGTTGCATTTAGAACTCCTAAACTTTGAGCATACAGTCCTATAGTATCACCGGCAATAACTTCTATACCAACATAAAAGAAAAGTGCAACTGCTCCTAAAACAACACGAGGAAAACTAAAAACTGAACTATCGTCATACTCATCTTGTGTAAATTCTAACTCCTGGAGAGGCGAAAACTTTACAAAAAATGCTAAAAGAAACAAAACACTTGCCATCACACCATAAGGGATAATTAGTTTGTCTGCTAAAGTATCAATCTCAAAGGCTGATAGATTCTGGGTTGAGCCAATTCCTGAAAGAATTAAAACTGTAAATATAATAGGTGCTAAAACTCCTGCACTTTTGTTTATCAGACCCATTATACTTATACGCATTGCAGCACTCTCTATGGGACCTATTAAAACTATGTAAGGATTTGAAGCAGTTTGCAGTAAGGTAAGTCCAGATCCAAGAGTAAAGAGTGCTACTAAAAAGTATATGAATTCTGCGTTTAATGCTGCGGGAATAAAAAGTAAACTACCCACTGACATCATGCCAAGTCCAAGACTCATACCATTTTTATAACCTGTTTTATCTAAGAGATAAGCCATAGGTAAGGCCATAACAGTATAGGCGATGTAAAAAGCAAAAGTGACAGATAGGGCTTCTAAATCACTAAGAGTACAGATGACCTTTAAAAAAGGTATCAAAGAACCATTTAACCAAGTCACAAAACCAAATATAAAAAATAGTAATCCTATAATTATCATAGGGATGAGACTTGATTTTTTATGCATCTTTTAATCCTTCTAAGTATTTTGCTACACCATCTTCTTCATTTGTATGAGCTAATACAATTTTAGCCATATCTTTTACTTTAGGTTGTGCATTTTTCATTGCAACTGACATCCCAGCAAGGCCAAACATACCCATATCATTAAAATTATCACCAAAAACAGTAAGTTTATCTAACTCAAATCCCATAGCCTCACTCACACTTTTTATTCCATGTGATTTATCTGCATCTTTATTGAGTATGGTTAAAAAATAACAGCCCGTATATGTTTCAGGAGCTAAAATATACTTAACGCTATCTCCAAACTTAGTAAGAAAGTGTTCTAAAAGTTCTCGAAGTAACTCTTCTTCACCCATATAAACTATTTTAAAGTTCTCGTCTTTACCTCTGATTCCATTCTCTGTTTGAATGTTATCAGCAGTAGAGTAACGGCTAAGTACCTCTTTTTGATACCTATTTAAAACTCTATCGTGTACAAAACTCTCTTTAAGATTTTTTGCATCCTCAAGAGCTAGAACAAAAGGATAAATACCAAACTTCCAGCCCTCTTCAATAATAGTATCAGTTGCATCTCGTCCAAGAGTTGTAGTTTTTATGATTTTTTTATCCATAGTGGCGATGAGTGCACCATCTAGTAAAATCATCGGTGCATTTATTTCTACACCTTTTAAAAACTGTGCTGTTTTCATGTAAGTCCTAGCAGTTGCGATACTCATAATCGAGTCCTCTGCATAAGAATTCCAGATTTTTTTAGTATAATCGCTTACAGATAAATCATTTTTTAAAAATGTATGGTCTAAGTCAGTTATATAAATATTTTTCATACAAGTAGTATAGCAAAATAAGTGGAGATTACATGAGATTAGCAGTAGTTACAGGAGCGAGTTCAGGCATAGGAAAAGCTATAAGTTTGAGACTTTTATCCCTTGGATATAGAGTGATAGGAGTAAGTAGAACAAACTGTGAAGTTATACTTCGAGAGAAAAACTTCTCCAGTATAAACACAGACTTATCAGATGAAAAAGAAACTTTAAAACTTTGTGAAATACTTAAAAAAGAATCCCCATCTTTACTACTAAATGCAGCAGGCTTTGGAAGATTTGAACCTCATGAAGAACTCAGTACTAAAACTATTACCGATATGACTTTTTTAAACTTAACTGCACCCATGTTACTCACAAATACTCTACTCAGAAGTCTAAAAGAAAATGATGGTTACCTTATAAACATTAACTCCATTGAGGCGATAAGAGCAAGCAAATTTGCAGGGGTTTATTCTGCTACAAAAGCAGGACTCAAAGCCTTTAGTGATGCTCTTTTTGAAGAGACACGCAAAAGTGGACTTAGTATCACTAACGTTAATCCTGATATGACAGAATCAGGATTTTATGAAAAACTGCGTTTTGAAACTAGTACAAAAGAGAATGAAAAGCTTTTAAGTGAAGATATAGCCGATGCAGTTGAACATATACTGCACATGCGAAAAGGTGCCGTTGTAAGTGACTACACTATAAGAAGTTTAAACTTTGGCATAAGTAAGAAAAAGTAAGTTAAGATTTTATATCTAGTTTTGGAGTATGTGGAGCATTAGTAGCATCTAAAAAATCTATGTTTTTTTTCATCTGTATCATTGAGTTCTTCGTATCGTCTCTGAGACCTTCAACTAACTCTGTTGCCGCTTTTATAAGGTAAATAGCTTCATCTATTTCTTTAGGGTCTTCGAGTTTTGGAAGTGACTCCATGAGAGAAGTAAGTTTCTCTATATTTTTTTCTATAACTGCAATCTTTAGCTCTTTAAGCCACATCAGTAGTTTCTCTCCATGCTTCTAACAGAACTTTAAATACATTAGAACATTCATCTAATTTAGTAATATCATTTTCATTACCTGCATCTGCAATTAATTGAATTTGATGATTATAAAGGCCTTCAAGGTAATAAGAAATATTTCCTTGTTTCATATCTAGTGTAGATACAAGCTCAGTAATAATCGCTGTTGAACGATTAACCCAATAGACTCTTTTTTCGATATTTTTATCTTTCATTGCTTTTTTTGCTTGAGCATTAAAACGAAGGATACCCTCATATAACATTACTATTAGTTTTGCTGGAGACTCTATTCCAACATTGTTTTGAGCATAAATATTATGTGCATTACTACCATACATTTGAAATCCTTTTCTAAATATTAGTTACCATTCTTTGGATATTAATACATCGACATTCCAGGTCTTTTGTTTAGTCTTTGGAGTATAAATCCTCTTTATTTATTAGTTATTTTGATTCGCTAATTGTGTAAATACATCAGATGCTGAATTAAAACTATTAATCAGTGCATTGTATGCTGTAAACTGTTTTTTCATGATTTCATATTTTGCATCAAGTCGCTCTGTTGCAGATATTTTTCTCTCTTCTAATGCAGTTATCGTTTGGCTTATACTATCTTTTATTAAGTCTAGTCCACCATTTGTTTTCGAGTACCCATTTACGATATCATAAAAACCACTAAATGCACCAGTTATTGTTACAGTAGTAGTTGAATCTGTTTGAAAATCACCACCACGGAAGAAAGCTTCTACATTATTTGGATTTTCATCTAATTTAGTATTAAAAATAGCTTTATCAATACTCATTTTACCATCTCTATCAACATCAAAACCATAATCTGCCATAGTACCACCATTACCACTAACAGTATAGATCATATCTTCTATAGCTCTTTTCATACTTTTGATACTACTATCACCAGAGAAAATTCCTCTCGTTTCACTATCAGTACTTGCGAGAGTCTGTTTACCTAGTTCGGTGATAATGGAATTATACTTCTCAACAAAACTGTCCACTTTACTTTCAATAGATTCTCTATCTTGTTCTACTTTAACACTTGAAAAACCCACTTCTTCAAGTGTGATATCATAGCCTGTAATTAAGTCATCGATATTGTTAGTAGTTCTCGTAATCGCTTGTCCATTGAATTCAAATGCAGAATCTTGACCTTCAGCTCCTACAATAGCATCCATACCTGTTGTAAGTTCTGTACCTTTAAGAACAGCACCACTATCAGTTATTGAAATATCTTTAGATGCACCTGTCTCGGTTGAACTGATAAAAAGGTTAAACTGGCCATCTGCAGTCTGAACGATAGTTGCTTGTCCATAATCACCTGCTTGTAGGTTTATGGCTTTTTTTAAATCATCTAAAGTTGTTGTTGCATCTATCTCTATATCAATTGGTGTAGCCATACCTGTTACATTAAACTGTAATGTTCCAGCACCCGTAGCGATAGTATCAACCTTAGGATCATACTTTAAAGTAGGATCAGCTGGATAGCCTGCATTTTGAAATGTTCCTGATTGCTCTATTCTTTTTGTAGCAAGCTGTGTAACATTCAAAGTAAAATCTTGCAAGTCACTGTTATTAGATGCTGTCATAGTGACAGAAGTTCCAGTTACAGTTGTTTTTCTTTCATCAAATGCCGTTGCAGTTTGAAGTTCATTTATAGCATCTCTAAAGTTTGTCATAGTTGCATCAATAACTTTTAAGCTGTCTTGTTTATCATTTTCATTTGCTAAATTTAATGTAATTGGTCTAACTCTTTGTGAATCATCAGCAGCTCTTAACTGATCAAGTACATCTTGTGTTAAAATTCCTGAACCTACACCTACTGATGATATTCCCATCACAAATCCTTTACTATCAATAATCTTTCATTATTATAATTTTTCTTAACTATTAAATCGACCAAATCTATTTATTTTTTAATTTTAATGCTCTTATTTCTACCTGTGCTAAAGCAAAACTTTCAACAGTACCTATATCTCTATGATAAACATCATTTAAATAGGTGTTAATATCACCCATAAACTTTGGCAGGACATCTAAACTAAAATCAATCTCAGTTTTTTTAATCTCTTCTAATATTTTAAATATAGAGTGATTACAGATGTATACTGCCCCGTTTGCAAGGTTTGAGGGTGGGTTTTGTACTTTTTCAAAAAACTCTTGAACTACACCATTTTTGTCAAGTTTAACTATTCCACAAGAAGATGGGGTATCTGTTTTAAAAAGCATCATGCTCAAACTACAACTAGAAGAGAGATGAGAGTTTATAAAACTTTTAAAATCACAAAAACTGAGGTTATCGGCATGAACCAACATAAAAGCTTCATTACCGAGGATTTTTTTACATCTAAGTAATGTTCCTCCTGTATTTAAAAGCTTTTCTTCATGTACTATTGTAGTTATCTCTTTATATGGGGAATTGTTAATATAGTCCTCTACTAACTCATGCTTGTAGTGTGTATTTATTATAAACTCACTCACACCTGCTGCTAGTAAATTTTCAAACCAGTATTCTAAAAGAACCTTTCCATTAATTGGTACTAAACATTTTGGTAAAAATTCTGTAATAGGTCGCAACCTTGAACCAATACCTGCACTTAAAAGTAAGGCTTTCATTAGTTAAGTTCTTGAATGATTTCTTCTTTTTTTATAGGTACATTTCCAAGTCTACTCACCTGAACAGCAGCTGCCAAAGAACCTAAATAAGAACTCTGCCAAATGTCTGCACCAACAGCAAGTGCCATAGAGCTACAAGTAAGGAGCGAGTCTCCTGCACCACTTACATCCTTGACTAAACTTCCTAGAGCATCTATGGTATCCGTTAAAAAACTCTTCTTAGGGTCATTATAAATCATTATTCCCTCTGCTCCAAGCGTTGTAAAAATATACTTTGCATGTGATTTTTTAGATAACTTTTCTGAAAGGACTACAAGTCCAGATGTAAAGTCATTAAGTGAAAGACGGATCTCCCTTTCAGTAGGTGTAACTAAAGTCATACCCTTAAACTTTGTTATATCACCTGTTTGAGAAGAACTTTGAGAGTCTGCAGACATAAAGATATCCTTCTTTTTACCTAACTTCGTAATATTCTTAATAATAGTATCTGTTAATAAGCCATAGCTAAAATCAGAAAATATAATTAAATCTACAGTATCAATAGACTCTTGCACTTTCTTTAAGATTGCAGTCTCGATATCTTTAGATACTGAATGTTGTTTAAGATGATTCACACGTAGTAATGTTTTGTTATTTGCACGGAACCTCTGCTTAAGAGTTGTTGGTCTAGTACTATCACAAAGTAGAAATGATTCAATACCTAAGTCGCCTAAACCATCTTTTACATAGTCTCTATTGTCATCATCACCCACAACTGATATAAACTGCACCTCTGCACCTAAAGTTCTTGCGTGAGAAGCAACTATTGCTGCTCCACCTATAAACTTATTTGTAGCAAGGGGAGAAACCACAATAGTTGGGTCTTCTTGACTCATGCCAAGTGCCTCGCAAGTTATATACTCATCAACTATAGTATCACCGATAACTAAAACTTTTAAACTACTAAATTTTTCAATTATCTCTTTTAAAGTTTCAAGTTTCATATCATGGCGTTTAATAAAATTTGGACTATGTGTGACATTATTACTTAAGGATAAGAACTCTTGTCTGAGTAAATCCATAGAAGAAAAACCAATTTCACCAGAACTAAAAAGAAGTTTTCCTCCATAATTAGCTAAAATTTCTAATTCAGGATTTTCCTTTAGTTCATGCTCTTTTCCCATAACAACTATATCTGGTTTACTTTTTTGTATGTACTGTGTAGCTGGTATGTCTAAGATAAAGGCTTCATCCACACAACTTGCTGCTTGAATTGATTCTAGACGAATATCTTGACTGATTCCTTTACCACTAATGTCATCACTATGTACACCGACTATTAAGTACGTTCCACTATCCTTTGCAAACTTAAGAAGTCTTAAGTGCCCAGGATGTAAGATATTAAAATCACCACTGACAAATACTTTTTTCACGTAGTAGCCTAAATAAAGTTAAGGTGCTGTGGTAATGTAGCACTTGGAATTTCAAGGTTATTCTGTCCTTTTTTATAAGCATCCAAAACTTCATTTGTTTTATCTTGAAGGCATAATGTCTCACACATAGAACAAGCATCAAATTTATCAGAGGCTAAGAAGTCCATAACTTCCCAGTATCTATCACTTTTTAAAATATCTTTAAAACGCACACCATCTGTTATATTTCCAATATGATACTGCTTATACTTTTCATTAAAAAAGCTTCCACAAGGTGCTATAAGACCCGTTCCTGACATTTGAAGGTGAAAAGGTGTACCGTGGCATCTGCTATAATTTCTGACACCCTTAGATGTAATCTTTGACCATTTAGCCTTAACTAAGTACCCCTCATCACTGTAGCTTTCCGCTTCATGAAGTAAATCATACAGTTCTTCATATTTATCATAATCAACACCAAGTGTTCCCTTTTCATCATCACTACAATGTTTAATAACTAAATAGTCTGGTCGTAACTCTTTTCCTAATTTGGCAAGAGGAATTATTTGATCACCATCTTTAGGCATAAGAACCATCTGCATGCCTATAGTCACATCAAGGTTTAACTCTTTTTTCACTCTCATTGCCATCTTAATATTTTCACATGTTTCATAGTATTTTTCTATAGGAACACCCATTATTTCACTGTATCTTTGTGGAGTTCCTGCACTAAAATTAAAACGCAGGTAAGTAAGGGAAGGAAGAATCTTTCGGAGGACTTTTTCTGTTAAAGTATTACCATGTGTAGCAATCGCCATATCTAGGCCTACTTTCTTTCCATATACAATTACATCTTCATATATTGGATTAGCAGTACTCTCTCCATCACTCACAAGACTTATCGCCTTAACTCCGACCTCAGCACAGTCATCTAAAAAGTCTTTCATTATAGGAAGAGTAATCTTTTGTGGTTTATTTCTTTGCATATTTGCATAACAAAAAACACAGTTATACTGACATGCTTGTGTTAATGCCATATCTATGGTGATAGGTACTATTCTCTCACCTCTAACCCATTGCTGTAGTCTCTCTTGGTGCCACAGTATTTTTGAACCATCTAGTATTAATTCTGACATATTTCCTCTTTTATAAACATCTTAAATATGTAGGTCCATCGTATGCAAACATATTTTTTATATCTTTTTCTAGTGTCTCTGATGTTGGTGCAAAAACTTTAAAGTTTTTAAAGATTTGCATCATCTCTACATCGTCACTATCCATGCAGTGACTTCGACCTAATGTGTTAAAGTAATTATCGGCACCTACACCAATAAGTTTAACATTCATTTGATGTTCATTTAAATCGTAGCGAATCTGCTCATATCCTCTCATAACTAAAAAAGGAACTTGTGAATAT